>VYMB01000027.1_pt1 | contig 84511 bp, 69 predicted proteins | sample 5115321 | NCBI WGS metagenome assembly VYMB01 (sample SAMN12291794, study PRJNA351875) | freshwater metagenome | isolation source: freshwater lake | place: USA: Michigan, Wintergreen Lake | collected 2011-08-02 | reverse complement strand
CTTGCATCACACCAGACATTCTGCGAAAATGCGCATCTGGTGGCCCGTCACGAGTCACCAAGTTCCTCTGTTCGCTTTAAGCGGCGGCAGTTGGGCTGCAGAGTCGAAGGCGACGAAGCCCCCAACGCGCCCGATGATCGAGCGAACACGGACTTGGTCCCAACCGAGCCAGCCACCAGCGGTCTTGGGGTAGTTGTGCAAGCCCCAGCAAGCACAACTCTGGAGGAAGGGAGCCAACCACTCACTGACTCTTCGTGGACGACGCCACGATACTTCGCGCAAGCGAAGTAAGCCCAAGCCCGCCAATTCCGGTGCGCCAGCCGCTTACCTGCTTTGCTCCTCGGAGCAAAGCAGGCCGATCATCCCATGCACGCGGAAAACGAAAGCTGGCTCCAAACCCCAAAAGCACCGAAGCCGCCAAACCGGCCCCGGTCCTGCTTTGCCCTTCCCGCCTCCCCCCTCGTTCGCTCGTTCGCTTGTTCCCTCGTTCGCTCCCTCCCCCCTCCCTATACTGTCGAGTTCTCCGAACGGCTTTCGTTCGGCACCGCGGTTGTGCCCTGCGCGGCACACGAAGGACTCGACATGACTGCATCGCAATCCGCTTCTCTCCTCCGCGCCAACCGTCCCGCCGTCAACGGCTGGAGCGCCGACTACCTCGACGACCAGTACAAGCTATACCTGCAGAATCCCACCAGCGTTCCTGCGGATATGCAGCAGTTTTTTGCGGGCTTTGACCTCGCCAACGGTGCTCCGCGCACCGGCGCGGTCGATGACACCCAGCGCAAGGCCGACGCCTTGGTCCGCGGCTACCGCGACCTGGGCCACCTCGCCGCCGACATCGACCCCTTCCACCGCGCCCGCGCGCGCCCCGACAAGCTCGACGCCAAAAAGCTCGGTCTGACCGATGCCGAGATGACCAAAACCGTCGCGACCCCGTTCGGCGCACTGACCGTCCGCGACCTGATCGCGAAGCTCGAAGCTACTTACTGCGGCGCAATCGGCATCGAGTTCATGCACTCGCCCGACGAGACTGAGCGCGCCTGGTTCCAGAAGAAGGTCGAAGGCGCCGACTTCCTCGCCCCCATTTCCTCGCGCGAGCGCATGACGATTCTGGAACAGATCACCGCCGCCGAGCAGTTCGACAAGTTCCTCGGCATCCGCTACCAAGGCAAAAAGCGCTTCAGCCTCGAAGGCGGCGACGCCCTGATCCCCCTCCTCAAAGCTCTCGCGCAGCGCGCGGGTGAACACGGCACGGGCGAGATCATCATGGGCATGCCCCACCGCGGCCGCCTCAGCGTGCTGTGCAACTTCCTGGGCAAAGACTCGCAGAAGCTCTTCACGGAATTCGAAGACGCGTGGCAAATGGGCACGCAGGTCAGCGTCACCGGCGCGGCCGGCGACGTGAAGTACCACCGCGGCTACTCGGGCGATCAACCCGTCATCGACGCCAACGGCAACAAGATCGGGCTTGTTCACCTTTCGATGTTGAACAACCCCAGCCACCTCGAGAGCGTGGACCCAGTCGTCATGGGCAAAGCCCGCGCCAAGCAGGACATTCTGGGCGATGTCAGCAAGACCCGCGTCATCAGCCTCATGCTCCATGGCGATGCCGCCGTGATCGGCCAAGGCGTTGTGGCCGAATGTCTCAACATGAGCAAGCTGCCCGGCTACGACGTGGGCGGCACGATTCACGTGGTCGTCAACAACCAGGTCGGCTTCACGACTGATCCCGAAGATGGCCGCAGCACCGCCTACTGCACCGACGTGGGCAAAATCGTCAACGCCCCCGCCCTTCACGTGAACGGCGACGACCCCGAAGCTGTGGTTCGTGCAACCAAGCTTGCCGTGGACTACCGCCAGGAATTCAAGCGCGACGTGTTCATCGACCTCGTGTGCTTCCGCCGTCACGGCCACAACGAAGCCGATGAGCCCCGCTACACCCAGCCCCAGCTCTACTCATATGTGTCTATCGACAAGGGCCCCGCAGACAACTACCGCCGCCGCCTCGCGGCTGCTGGTCTTGTGACCGCTGAGCAGAGCCAGGCCGTCGTTGATCGCATCTTCGCTGAGCTTGACGCGGGCCAGACCAAAGCGAAGGCTCAGCCGGTCAACCCCGTGCCTCCGCCCGGTGGCGGCCAGTGGGACGGCTACACCGGCGAGTACACCTTCGAAAGCCCCAAGACCGCGGTTGATCCGCAGACTATCGCCCGCGTCTGTAGCACGATGGGCACCGCCCCCGAAGGCTTCAACGTCAACAGCAAGCTGAAGGCGATGCTCGCAGCCCGCGCGGGGTTGCCCACCAGCAAGAAGCTGAGCCACGCCGATGCTGAGCAGATCGCCATCGGCACGCTGCTGCTTGACGGCCATCCGGTGCGTCTGAGCGGTCAGGACTGCCGCCGCGGCACGTTCACGCAGCGTCATGCCGTACTGCGAGATGAGAAGACGGGTGAGCGCGTCACGCTGCTCAACCACGTCGTGCCCGCCGACAAGCAAGCCAAGTTTGATGTGTGGGACAGCCCGCTCAGCGAATACAGCGTGATGGGCTTTGACTACGGCTACAGCCGCGGCCAGCCCAAGGCGCTGGTGATGTGGGAAGGCCAGTTCGGCGACTTCGCGAACGGCGCTCAGATCATGATCGACCAGTGGCTGGCCAGCAGCGAGACCAAGTGGGCCCGCTGGGGCGGTCTGGTGCTGCTGCTCCCCCACGGCTACGAAGGCCAGGGCCCCGAGCACAGCAGCGCACGCCTTGAACGCTTCCTGCAGCTGTGCGCAGATGACAACATGGAAGTCTGCTATCCCTCCACGGCAGCCCAGACGTTCCACATGCTGCGTCGTCAGGCGCTTCGCAAGATTCGCAAGCCGCTGATCGTGATGACGCCCAAGAAGTACCTGCGCATCGAGACCAGCACGATTGATGAACTGAGCGCTGGCAGCTTCCAGCATCTGATCGATGATGCTTCGGTTGATGCCAAGAACGTGAAGCAGGTGATCTACTGCTCGGGCAAGATCTATCACGAACTCAAGGAACGCCGCGAGGCGACGGGACGCAACGACATCGCGATCGTGCGTGTTGAGCAGCTTTTCCCGCTGCACGTGGATCTTGCCAAGAAGATCGACGCCCGCTACCCCGCCAACGCCAAGCGTGTGTGGGTGCAGGAAGAGCATCGCAACGCCGGTGCGTGGCTCTACATCACCGACGCGTTCCGCGAGCTGCTGGGCATCAACCTGTCATACATCGGCCGCAAGCCCAGCGCCAGCCCCGCGATCGGCAGCGAGAAGGGCCACGGCAAGGAACAGTCCGCTCTGCTTGACGCCGCGATCGCGCCGCTGCCCGGCGGCGCGAGCAAGGATGGCAAAGCCGATGACAAGTCCAAGTCCGGGCCTGCCGCTAAACGATAAAGTGTGATGCTCGTGACGCGACCGTGCGTCATGAGGAGTTCGTGCCTCGACTGTCTTACTCTCGTTTGTCTCCGCATCATCTCCGTCTCTCCGCGACTGGCCCTGGTCGCTCAATCGGAAACCTCTCATGCCCATCGACATCATCATCCCGCAGGCAGGCGAAAGCGTCACGTCAGGCGTCATCAGCCGTTGGCTGAAGAACGACGGCGACTTCGTGAAGCGCGACGAGCCCGTGCTCGAACTCGAGACGGACAAGGTGACGATGGAGATCCCCGCGCCGGCCGCGGGCAGCGTGAAGCAGAACGCCAAGGCTGGCGACACCGTGAAGATCGGCCAAGTGGTCGGCAGCATCGCGGAAGGTGCGGCCCCCGCCGCGTCGGCGGCGGCTCCGGCGAAGGCCGAGGCGAAGGCGGCGAGCCCCGAGCCCAAGGCCAGCGCGCCGGTGGCCACGGCGGCTCCGGCAGCCGCGTCGACGCCTGCTCCTACAGCAGCCCACGCCGCGGGTGAAGATGTCCGCGCCACGCCACTGGCGAAGAAGCTTGCGGATGAGAACCACGTTGATCTGGGCAAGGTTGTGGGCACCGGCGCGGGCGGGCGCATTCGTGAGCAGGATGTGCTCGCGTACATGCAGAGCCACCAGCCTGGCAGCAATGGCGTGGCCGCCCCTGTTCATACTCCCGGCTCGGAGAGCCGGGGTACCCAAAGCCGGAACGTGACGCGCGACCGCATGACGCCCCTGCGTCAGCGCATCGCTCAGCGCCTGGTGCAGGCTCAGCACACCGCCGCCATGCTTACCACTTTCAACGAAGTGGACATGGGCCCGGTGATGGAACTCCGCAAGACGTACAAGGAAGAGTTTGAGAAGAAGCACGCCATCGGTCTGGGCTTCATGGGCTTCTTCGTCAAGGCTGTGTGTACCGCGCTCAAGGCCTTCCCCGCTGTCAACAGCTACATCGTTGAAGATGAACAGGGCAACCTCGCGATTGAGAAGCACGACTACTGCGATGTCGCCATCGCGGTGAGCACGCCCAAGGGACTGGTGGTGCCGGTGCTGCGCAACGCGCATCAAATGAGCCTGGCTGATGTCGAGAAGGGCATCAAGGAACTGGCGACCAAGGCGAAGGATGGCAAGCTGACCATCGAGGACATGACTGGCGGCACGTTCACCATCACCAATGGCGGCGTGTTCGGCAGTCTGATGAGCACACCCATTCTCAATCCTCCGCAGAGCGGCATTCTGGGGATGCACGCCATCAAGAACCGGCCCATGGAGTACCCGACGGGCAGCGGCCAGGTCGCGATTCGCCCGATGATGTATCTCGCCCACAGCTACGACCACCGCATCATCGACGGCGCCGAGGCGGTGCAGTTCCTGGTGAAGGTCAAGCAGTGCATTGAAGATCCGCAGCGCATGCTGCTGGAGCTCTAAAGCTCTTGCGCGTCTGGTGCCAACGGTTGTGCTATGTCCAGTGAAGCTGCCGCATCACCAAGCATTGTTGTGAATGGCAAAGCCATGCCTCTCACGCGTGATCTGTCGCTGCGTCAACTGATTGAATCGCTGGGCATGGGCCAGCAAGCTGTCGCTGCCGAAGTGAACGGCAAGCTGGTGCGGCGTGCGCTGCATGAAGCAACCACGCTGCAGAGCGGCGACCATGTTGAGCTTGTGTCGCTGGTGGGCGGCGGGTGAACGCATGCAGTTCACGGCAGAACAAATCACCGAAGTGCGGCGGCTCATCTCGACGATGCCCGAATCACTCGCGCCGCTCAAAGCGGCGTTTGATAAGGTTCTTGCTGGCCGCGGACCGACCGCGGCGATGGACAGCGTGATGAACGCGTACACCGTGGACGGCGCAGTGAACGCCCGGCTGCGAGACATGCTGGCGAGTGAGTATCAGGCTTGGGTCAAGCAGCATATCGGTGAGTGCACCAAGCCAGAGCACGCGCCGTTCGCGACCGTGTTCATGATTCTGATGAGCGCGTCACTCAGTGGCGATGAGCTGACCGCGGATGATCGCAAGAAAGTGAGCAAGCGCGTCCGCTCGCGGCCCGCATTCTGCTTTCTGCCAGCACCGGGCTGGACGTTCAAGTTTCTCGGTCGCGGCAGTTGTGCCGTCGTGACGCTGCCCAAGCAGGCGATGGCCTCGATGCAGTCGCTGCATGCGGAGGAAGCCTTCGCGGATGAAGCCGAGTTCTCGGCGGCGGGCATGACGGCGCAGGTCACGCCTGTGACCCTGGGTGATGCACGGGGCAAGCGGTTTCTGATCACGCAGCCGATGTACGTGGGCACTCCTCGCGAGCGCACGGGCATTCGGTTCGTGTGGCATCTGCAAGTGCCCGACGGGCGCGTGCAATGCCTCCTCGAACCCGCGGCCAGCCGCAAATCACACGAACTTGATCTGCAACTGCCCTCGCATGTTCCCGCGGTCGAAGCGATGATCGGGACGATTCGGCTCCTCGCCCGGGCGAAAGCACGCAACAATCGCCCATGACCTCCTCTTCCGTTGTGTCTCTCGCCGATCCCGCCGACAAGCCATTGCGTGTCGGCACGCGCACGTTTCAGAGCCGGCTGTTCACGGGCACGGGCAAGTACCCCAGCCACGAATCGATGCGCGACGCGCTCGCCGCGAGCGGCTGCGAGGTGACGACGGTTGCGGTGCGGCGTGAGCGTCTGTACAACGAGCAGGGCCAGAGTCTGCTGGATTTCATCGACACCAAACGCCTCACGATTCTGCCGAATACCGCCGGGTGCTTCAGCGCGAGTGATGCGATTCGCGTGGCGATGCTGGGCCGTGACATTCTGGAACAACTTGGCAACCCCGGCGCGAGCTGGGTGAAGCTGGAAGTGCTGGGCGACAAGAAGACGCTGCTGCCTGACCCCATGGGCACGGTGGAAGCGACGCGCGAACTGGTGAAGGAAGGCTTTGAAGTGCTGGCGTATACGAGCGATGACCCCATCGCCGCGCTGCGCATCAAAGAAGCGGGCGCGACGAGCGTGATGCCGGCGGGCAGCCCCATCGGCAGCGGGCAAGGCGTGCTGAATCGCAACAACATTCTGCTGTGTCTTGAACTGCTGAAGCAGGGAGATCCGACGTATCCGGTGATCGTGGATGCGGGCGTGGGCAGCGCCAGTGATGTGAGCATCGCGATGGAACTGGGCGCGGATGGCGTGCTGCTGAACACGGCGATCGCGCATGCAAAGAACCCCGTGCTGATGGCGCACGCGATGCGGCACGCCATCACTGCGGGGCGACAGAGCTATCTTGCTGGGCGCATCGCCAAGAAGCTCTACGCGACGGCGAGCAGCCCGTGGGAAGGGACGATTTCGTACATTCCGGGGGAGTGAACGGCCGCGCGACATTCGCCGCGGAGAACCTGATTGAGAGAACGCCATGCAACCCCGTGTTCCGGCGTTGGAAACAGGGCTGGCAGTGCGGTTGCGGGCAGGTTTCGTGTCATTTAAGACATTTTGTCAGAGGCGACGCATACGGCAGCTATGAGAGATGTCTCGTGCGAACACGGGACGATCTCAATTCCTGGCACGAACCCGGAGCTGCATCATGCGCGTTCACCTCACTCACCTTCTCATGTCCATGTTGTGCATCGGCGCTACGTCGACATCGGTTCATGCTGGAACGCCGACGATTGTGGAAGCGTTTGACAGCAACGCCGCCGGGTTTAACGTCTACAACGATGCGCTGCAGTTCGGCTGGAACGCGACGCTGGGCAATCCTGGCGGATGCATCACGGCGGTCGATGACGTTTCGGGCGTGATCTGGGGGTTTCAGGCCGGCCCGGCGTTCCTCGGTGACAAGTCGTGCTATGCAGGCGGTATGCTGAGCTTTGACATGTACGTCAACATCACTGGCAGTGCGGGCCTGAGTGAGCCCGACATCTATCTCATCGGCGGGGGCCTGACACTTGCGTACGACGTGCCCACGCCTGTGAGCAGCGCGACATGGACCACGCGGAGTGCAGTGCTGAGTCCGGGTTCGGGCTGGCGCCTCAACAATCAGAACGGCGCGCTGGCGACACAGGCCAACTTCGACACGGTGCTTGCAAACCTCACGGCGATTCGCTTCCGCATCGAGTATCGCAGCGGCAGCGACAACGGACGCCTCGACAATGTGGTGCTCGCGCCTGCCGCGATTGACCCGTGCGGATGCGACGATATCGACTTCAACAATAATGGCGTGTTCCCCGAGGATCAGGACGTGGCGGACTACTTGAGCGTGCTGGCGGGCGCAGAGTGCGGCACGTGCAACGACATTGATTTCAACAACAACGGCGTGTTCCCGGAGGATCAGGACGTGCTGGACTTCTTCAACGTTCTCGCGGGCGGCGAGTGCCCGTGAGACGAGCAACTTGGCAGGTGGCATGGAGCACACCTGACTTCTGCGAGTTGCGGTACTCAGTTCGAGCCGAATTTGTTACTGCTCATCTTCGGCAAGCGTGTCCGCGGGCTTCATGAGTTCACGCATCACGACGGTCGCGAAGCTGCCTCGCGGCAGTTCGAATGCGCAGCGGATGTACGCGCCGTGTTCATCCACGCCGCCTTCGACTTCGGGGTCGGTGATGGGCACGCGCAGCGGCCGACGTTTGCCTTCGAGGGGCCAGCGCGATGTAGTGTCGTGTCGGGCAATGTCTTCGGGGGTGACGCCTAGGGCGGCGAGGCAGCGTCGCTCCACATCGCCCGCCGTATGCGTGGCTTGCAGCATGCGTGAGCCCCACATGGGGCCGCTGGGAGAGACTTCAAACGAAGCGAGGCGGCTGGCCAATGGCTGCGTGCTGAGCCCCTCGGGGTCGAGCAGCACGCCATCGGTCGCGAGTGTTGCCGCATCGACGAGAAACACCGCGTGATTCTCGTGCTTGAGGGCCACGTCGCCCTCGTGCAATGTCGCAAGCGTGCCTGCGGCGAGGCGCTCGTCGAGCACTGCGTTGAAGACGGCGCTTTGGAAGGCGGTCAGGTAGAAACGAATCGTGGTGTCATCGAGCGAGAGGACCGCATCGCGCTCGCTGCGGCCCTGCGCGAGCTGGTTGAGTACGCGACACTCTGTGCGGGCATCATGCGGATAGGCCATGATGGCTTCGCGATACTTGCCTTGCGTGAACAGCTCACGAGCTTCGGCGTTGAAGTGCGGAAAGGCTGCGCTGGGGCCGAGCAATTCTCGCACGGCGGCGGCGTAATCCTGCATGATGATGGCGCGACCAATGAGGTGGTTGTTGCCGATCATGCCGAATCGCTGCTCACCGATGCGGTTGGGCACGCCTGTGACTTGCAGACGCTTGAAGCACGCCAGCGCGTGGCGCACGTGCATGGGGTTGACGCCACGAATCTTGATGCTGAAGCGATTACCCGTGAGATGGCCGGGGCGGAGCTTGTTGGTGTGGTAGTCGGCCCAGTTGACGCCTATCGCCTCGTGCTGGAGCATGGGGAAGTCTTCGATCTTCTTGCCGGGAGCATAGATCGAAACGACCTGACGCGTGATGGCGTGCTTGTCTTTGAGGCCTGCGCAGCCGATGTCTTTGCTGCGCACCTTGAAGTGCTTGGCGAGCACGTCGAGCATCTGCATGGTGCTCATCATGCGCTTGGTGATGAGCATGTAGATGTGCTCACCTTCGCCGCAGGGGGCGTAGGCGGGCAATTCGTCAACGAGGAAGTCCTCGGGACGCTGCTTGATCACGCCGCCGATGGCGGGAATGTCAGCGGTGAGATAGACCTTGGGCGCCACGTGGGTGGAGCGGTCGTGCGCTGGGACGCCGTCGGCGCGAGGATCACCCGTGGGAGCGGTGCTGCTGTCGCTGCGATTCATTCGGGCTTGTCATCCTTACTGGCGGCTTCGAGCACGTGCTCGGCCACGTAGACAGGCACGTTGCCGGCGATGCCCAGAGCGATGGCGTCGCTGGGGCGGCTGTCGATCTTGATGAGTTCGCCGTCTTTCATGCGGACATCGAGCGTGGCGAAAAAGGTGTGATCGGTCAAGTCGTTGATGCTGATGGACTCGAGCTTGCCGCCCAGCTTGTCGATGACGTTGGCGAGCAAGTCATGCGTCTGGGGACGCTTGATGACGATGCCTTTGAGGCGGCGTTCGATGGCCTGCGCCTCGGGCAGACCGATGACGATGGGGAACGAGCGGCCGTTCTCTTTCTGCGCGATGTCATCGCCGTCCTGCGTGACTTCACGCAGTTCGATGATCTGGTAATCGTTGAGTTCGCGAATGAGGATTCGCGAAAGCTCCATCCGCACTGGCATGGCAGGCTCCTGAGCCGACAAGGCAGGAATCGGCGGAGGATGCTACGCAGGGAGTCTGTGCGGGGTGCCGAAGCATGCGTGGCGGACACTGGTGCTAGCGTGGGGAGATGGTCTCGGGCAGGGGTTTGGCGGGAAACTGTTTCTGGACGGTTTCCGCAGGCTCGGGCTGTGGCCAGAGCGGCTGTGGCACATCGGTGAGACCGGGGAGGCGAATGACCTCTCCAACGCGCGGCGATGCGCCTTCACGTGTGAAGAAAGCGCGGAACTCTGCGGTGCATGACCCCGGCTCCACTTTGGTGATGGTGAACGTGCCAAAGTCGAACTGCTCGCTGCGCCAGGGAAGCTCCATGCCGACGAACGCGCCTTGATCGCTGCCACCCTTGATGCGAGCGGTGGTGTTGAACATGTTGACGTCACCGGTCACGTGCTTCATTTCGAAAGGTTCGATGCTCTCGATGGTCCACTCGGTGGGATTGCGAAGGATGTACGTGTCGTAGGGAGCGGGGAGTGTGGGAAGAGCGTTGAAGTTCATCGCCGCATCACGACGCAGTGACCAATCGTCGTGCTGACGCAGGCGAGCGGCCGGCAGATTCTCGCGGCCGAAACCGCCCTCGTTGAACGTGTTGACAAAGTCGAGCAATTGGTACGTGCTGATCACGAAACGATCCGTATCTTGCGTCACGAAGTACATGCGCTCGCTGACCTGGCGGTATGAACTGAAGATGGAGTTGATCTCCCACTTGATGCGCATGCCGTCTGGAAGACGCTCGGTGATCTTGCCGTAGTTGCCGTCGTAGAGGCCCATGCACCCGTACCACTGGTACGCGATGTCGCCGGAGGGGCCGATGCAGATGTGCACGTTCTTGCCGAGGCCATCTCCCACCAAGTAGCGACCGGCCCACATGCGCGACCAGTCGTTCTCGGGGAGTGATGTGCGATCGAACTTTTCGAGCTCTTGCAGGATTGCTTGTTGTGCCGCTTCGATCTTGGCTTCGTGCGACCTCAGCAGCTTCTCGAACTGCTGCCATGGCTGGGGTGCATCTGGGACCGGGACAGCGGGCGGCGATTGAGCCGGCGCGAGTTGGCAAGACGTCGCAAAGACAATGGCGGCAAGCAGCGTGGTTTGCATGGCATCCCCTTGTGGCGTGTAAGTCTCGCACACAGTCTACCAGAAGCTGAGATGCACGCAAGGGCGGCAGACGCGAATTGTCAGCGTTGCAGTTCGACGGTTGCCCCGGGAGCGGCGAGTTGCTCGCCGCCGTTGCTGCGGGCACGCAGAGCGGCGACGAGTGCCGCCATGTCGCCTCGCAGTGGCGCTGTGAACGTGAGGCGCTTCCCGGTGATGGGGTGATCGAAGCTGAGCAGGGCGGCGTGCAGGGCTTGGCGAGCGATAAGGGGCGTGGTGCCGGGCGTGATGCTGTCGGGCTTGGAGTAGGCGATCAGCGTGCCGGCAGCGGCTTTGCTCTTTGGCGCTTTTGCGGCCTTGGCTGGTTTCGCGGGCTTCGCGTCGACCGTGTCGGCGGTGAGGCCGACGGCTTTGCCGCCATACATGTCGTCGCCCACGATGGGCCACATGTTGTGCGACAGGTGCACGCGAATCTGGTGGGTGCGTCCGGTCTTGAGTTCGAGCTCGACCAGCGAGAATCGCTGCATCTCGGCTTCGAACAGGTTGGTATGCGTGCGCTGCAGGTTGGCAGTCTTGGGCAGTTCCGGAGCGGACCAGCCGGCGGACGGTGACGCCGTGACGGAGCGACGAAGGGACGAGGCGTCTTGCCCTGATTCGCTGGTTCGCTCGGTCGCGGGTTCGCTTGCCACGTCGTATCGCTCGCGCACGCGGACAACGGTCACGCTCTCTTTGCCCAGTTCGTCGTGACGCACCACGTACTTCTCGCGGTAGCCCTTCTCGCGCGATGGGTGCGGGCCCAAGGGAAGATCGATGACGAAGTTCTCCGGCTCGACAAAGCCGTGCACCACGGCGAGGTAGCGTTTATCCACGCGGCGGTGTTCGAAGCTGTGGCCGAGCTTCCAGTGGGCCTCATCGGTCTTAGCGAAGACGATGCAGCCGCTGGTATCGCGATCGAGGCGATGCACGACGCCGGGCCTCGCGAAGTCTTTGCCCACACTGGAGAGTGAGCCGGTGCCGTTGTGCTTGAGGTGCCACGCGAGTGCGCCGAGCATGGTGCCGGTGTTCTCGCTGCGAGCGGGGTGTACGATGATGTCGGGCTGCTTGTTGATGACGATGATGTGTTCGTCTTCGTACATCACTTCAAGCGGAATGTTCTCTGGCTGAATGTCTTTGGCTGGCGGGGCGGGGACGATCACTTCAACGATGTCGCCACTGTTGAGCTTAGTGCTGGCCTTTGCGACACGACCATTCACGGTCACTTCGCCATCGTCGATCAGTTTCTGCAATTGCGTGCGCGACAGAAAACTAATCCGATCGGTCAGGTACTTGTCGAGACGCTTGTCGAGGTCGTGCTGCAACTCGAAACGCACACGACGTAACTGCTCGTCGTCTTCGCCTTCGAGACCCTCTTCGCGTGCGTGCTGCGTCGCGGCGACGATGGCGTCGGCATCGACTTTGCCGCCCGCGTCGTAGACGTCTTCACGGGCGGACTTGTCGTGCTTGGTGGGTTTGCGAGGCTTGCGAAAGGTCATGGGCGGGCCGCCGGCCGGAGGTCAGGGCTTCTTGGGTTCTTCGGGCGCGGGAGCAGGTGCCGGAGCGGGCGCGGGTTCGGTCGCGGGGGCCGGCTGAGCCGGGACTGCGGTGGGCTCGACGGCGGCACCGCCGAGGTTCAGGCCAGCGGCGGGCAATTCCGCTGCGGGTGCGGGCGGCGCGGTGTTGAGCGGCGCGGGAACCATCGCCTTCTCAGGCAGAGCCGTCAACGCGGCGAGCGTGGGCAGCGAATCGATGCGCTCTTGCGCGAGCTTGGCGTGGCCGCCTTCGCCCCATGGCTTGCTGAGCGTGATGATGCGCTCGTAGTGGGTCTTGGCTTCGTCCATGTTGCCGCGGCTTTCGGCGACGGCAGCGAGGCCGTAGAGCGCGCCGATGGCGTCGAGCGCTTTGGTGGGGTCCGCGGAGCTGTTGTCGAGCACCCACTTGTAGTTCTCAGCGGCGAGCTTGAGGTTCTTCTCGCGGTCTTCGGGGCTGAGCACGTCGGCCGGGTTCTGGAGCGTGCCGTCTTCGTTGGTCACTGCGCCAGGGGCGACGCCTTGGCGGACGATGTTCAGATACGCATCCGCCGCGGCGAGGCGAGCGGCGGAGGCAACGCCCGGCGTGCTGGCGTGATCGAGCGCGACGCCCAGCAGGTTTTCCGGCGAGGGGTTGGACGACTCGAGCTGCTCGTTGAGGGCCTGGAAGGCGGTGGTGGTCGTTTCGACCTTGCGAGCGGTCCACCGTTGGTAGCCCAAATAGCCCAATGCGGCGACGGCAACCACGGTGAGGACGGTGCCGCCCCAGCGCTGGAGAAAGTCCTTGAAGTCCTGGTTAATCAGCGACTCTTCAAGACCCGCGCGTTCGCGGATTTGGAGATCACGACGGTCGTCGGTGGCCATAGGGCGTGAGTGTAGGGAGCGGGGAGCGGGGAGCGAGAGTCGCATGGCTTACTGATGTGGGCCAACACTGTTCTCTGTTCTCTTCTCTCTGTTCTCGGTTCCCCCCACTACCAGAACCGCCAGGGCGTTGGCTGCGCCAGCAGGTGCGGCGGTACCAAGCTATCGCGGATGGTGGCGATAAGTTGGGGGAGGCCGGTGCCGGTGGTGGCACACGTGGTGACGTCGGCCGGCCAACTGGGTTGGCCTCGGTCGCTGCGGAGGGCGACGGTGAGGTGAGGGATCGCGGCGAACTGACTCGTGGCGGGCGGCGGCGTGGTGGCGTCGCCACACAGGATGAGCAGCGCTGCACGCGAAGCGAGTTGCAAAGCGCGGGCGCGGGCGGCGAGTTCTTCCGCGTCAGTTGTTTCTCGCAGGCCCGGCGTATCGACATATTGCACGGTCAGACCCGCACAATCGAGCAGCACGCCGACGTGATCGCGTGTGGTGCCGGGCTCATCGGCGACGATGCTGACGTGGCGCTGGGCGAGGGCGTTGATGAGCGTGCTCTTGCCGATGTTGCTGGGGCCGATAGCGACAACCAGCGGCGGCGTGAGCAGATGATTCATCGCGGCATCGCGAGCCGGCGAGCTTGCGGCATCGGGGCGGCTCCAGAGGTCGTGCTGCGTGAGCAGCGCATCCACCGCCAGACGACTGCTCGTGCGAGAGAGCGCGAGCAAGGCGCGTGCCTCGACTTCACTGCGAGCTTCCGGGAACCATGCGTGCGCGTTACGCGCGAGGGTTGTATCGGGAGTGGCGTCACCAAAGTTGGCTTGCAGGTGACGCGCGATGGCGCGACAGCCGGCGACGCTGCCGTGCGGCATGATCAGGAGCGTTGATTCATTGATGCGTGCGATGAGCGCTTCGTCGATGGCGAACAGCGTGCGCAGGGCGACGTTTCCCACGGCGATGTCACGCAACTGCATGCGCTGCATGGCACTTTGCAGCGATGCGGCGTCACTGGCGTGCAGCCAGAACATGGCGATCGCGCCGGCGTGCGTGCCGGGCGTGAGCATGCGCCAGGTGATGGCATTGGTGTGAGCGGTGGTCACTGGTCGTCCGCGTCGTCATCATCGATCACGCCACCATCTTCGCTGAGGTTGCGTTTGCAGGCTTCGTAGATGCCAATGAGTTGCAAGTCGGGCACGACGTGTTCGACGACTTCGTCGTTCTCAAAGAGCGTGGGTGCGTCGCCTCCCGTGGCGATGATCTGCGGGTATGCGTCGTAGGCCTCGGCGTAGCGCTCGACCACGAGCCGCACGAGGCCCTGGGCCGCGGCCTGCACGCCCAGCAGCATGGCATGCTTGGTATCTTTGCCAAATGCGCCGCGTTCCGCATCGGGCTTGGTGAAGGCGAGCTTGGGCAATGCCGCGGTGTGTTCGTGCAGGCTGTCGAGCATCATGTGGACGCCTGGTGCGATGACGCCGCCTTGGAAGACACCTTCGCCGTCGATGAAATCAACGGTGATGGCTGTGCCGGCATCCACGATGACGCAGGCCTGCTTGGCCTTACTGAAGGCAGCAAGGGCACAGAGCAGGCGATCCTGCCCCACTGTCTTGTCGTCATCGAGTGTGTTGCGCAGCGGGATGATCAGGTCGCGGCCGAAGCGAAAGGTCTCTTCGCCCGTTTCGGCGCGGAGCAGTTTCTCGAGTTCGTCAGCAGCCTTGTTATTGACCGACGACATGACGATGCTTGAGCCGTGGTCGCTGGCGAGCAACTCACGGGCGTGCTTGGCGATGGCGGCAAGGTCGGTGTTGCTGTGGCTGGCGGCTTCGATCAACTCACCGCCTTGGGTGGCGGTGGGACGGAAGAGGCCCAGCCGCGTGCGGGTGTTGCCGACGGTGACGGCGAGAAGCGTGCCGGTCGTGAGTTGGTCCATGTCGCGAGTTTATGATGGTCGGGGCTGCAAACGCGCTGGGCGCGCGAGATGGAAGTGAGGGCGGCATGATTGATCTGAAGCAACTTGCTCACATGGAAGAGGCTCGCATCGCGGCGGGCGTGGCTGATGTGGCTGATGAAGCGCGGCCGTTTGCGGGCGGCACGATGGCCCGTGGCAAGCCGGGAACGTGGTGCAACTTTGTGTGCGGTGCGGGACTGGATGGCGCAGTGAGCGAGGATGAGCTTGCGCTGGCGGAGACTCTTTTCACAGAGAAGGGGCTCGAGCCGCGGATCGAGCTGTCGCCTTATGCACATCCGTCTTTTGTCGCACAGCTCGAATCGCGCGGATGGACTGTGCGCGGATTTGAAACGGTTTTGTTTCGCGAGATACAGCGAGACGAACAGTTTGCTGCGCTGCACGACACCCCTGCAAGCTTGCAGATTGTGATCGTGCCGAAAGATGACGCCGGATTGCTGCACACGTTTGCGTGGACATCGGTCAGCGGATTCTTGCCTGACGGGCGCGATCCGACAGACGATGAGCTTGCACTTGCGAAGCGCTGCGCGTTGCACCAGCGCACGTGGGGCTTTCTGGCGATGATCGACGGTGTGCCGGCTTCAGCGGGAGCGTGCGAAGTGATGCAAACGCCCCGCGGGACGATTGCAGCGTTGTTTGCACTTTCAACGTTGCCAGCGTTTCGACGTCGCGGGATTCAGCAGGCACTCATCGCAGCGCGGCTGGCGTTTGCGAGAGATCGCGGCGCGAGTGTCGCGACCATTGGCGGCTTGCCCGGCGCGGGCACGGAGCGCAATATGCGCCGCATGGGCTTTCAGGTTGCTTACACCAAGGCGATCATGGTGAAGCCCGGACCCGGACTGGTGCGTGTGCCGGGTATGTGAAGGGCGGGGCATGAAACGCAACAAGGCGAGCCGGTTGGCTCGCCTTGCGATACAACGCGTGTTGTTCCACACTCGCGGCTCGTTCAGCCGCAGGAGTAGAAGAACTTCGCCTCGGCGATCTTGCCGTTCTTGACGGTGTAGAGACACTGCTCGCTCATCTGCATGCGCTGGCCCGCCATTGGACCTTCGTGGTGCGTGGCGTCCATCGTCATCTCAACAAGGAATTGATCGCCGTTGACCAGCGGCTTGCCAATCGTGCAACTGTGCACGGTGGTGGTCTTGGCCCACTCCTCGCTGTACTTCTGCAGGGCGGCTTTGCCCTCGATGATGCGCGGCCAGGGGCTGCCAGGCATGGCCATGACCTCGACGTGGCGAGCGTTGTCGGCGTAGAGGTCGTTCATTGCTTTGTCGTGTTCGCCACGCGAGCAGAGATCGCACAGTTTGCTTGCGACATCTTGTGTGGCGGCGGCGACGGGATCAACGGTGAAAGTCATGTTGCTCATGGTGCCAGACTAGCGAAAGCGCGAGCGAGATGCAAGAGAGAATGCGATGCGCAGAGAGAATCAGCGCGAAGATGGGAGAGATTTTGCACGACTGGTTCACACAAATGAAAACCGGCGACCTTGGAGTCGCCGGCAGTGAACGAATGTTGATGGGCGATGCACTCTACTGCGTGACTTACACCAGCGCTTCGGCCATCGCACCCTGCGGAGCCTTGCTGGCTGCACGCTCCATCGCCTGGCGTTCGCCAGCGGGCAGCTTGTCGAGCAAGCCCAGCTTGCTGTACATCTGCAGCAGCGAGGCGGCCTCGATAGCTTCGTACTGCTCGTCGGTGCTGATGATGCCGCGGCCCATGACTGCTTCGAGCTGGGCCTGCGTGTACTGCGGCTTCACGGCGGCGGTGCTCTTGGTGCCGTATTGGTTGAGGTTGCTGGCGAAGATGCCTGCGGCGCTCACGGGCAGGAAGTCTTCATAGCGCAGACCTTCGACGCGGGCGAAGCCTTGCTCAACCAGCGCGAAGCGATCGAGGGGCAGCGTGGCGGGGTCGGCGTTCATGCCTTTGCTGGTTGCGCTGTAGCGGCCGTAGATCATGCTGGCCTTGAGCAACTCGCGCATGGTCTTGGGGAAGGACTTGAAGGGTTCGGCGTAGAGAGCTTCGTACGCGGCGAAGTCGCGCTTGGGCAAGCTGGGGTCTTTCTCGCGGGCGGCGTCGGCCACGGTGAGGCACTTGTCGTAGAGCGCGCGGCCTTTGGCGGTCGTGGCGTAGAAGCGCTGTTCGATCTCGCCGAAGCGGGCGGTGTGCACGGTGTCGGTCACGGTGCCATCAGGATTGGTGAACTGCACGGGTTCGGTGAGTGCCTTGTACGCGTCTTGGCGAAGCAGCACGGGCGTGTCTTCGCTGGGACCTTCGGTGAAGTCTTTGAAGCCGGCGTGCTTGAGTTTGCTGAGTTGCACATCGTCGCGCTTGAAGCGCGCGACGAGGCCAGCGACCAGTGCACCGATGAACATTTCGTCGACTGAGCCGTCACCAAACGCGGCGATGGCGTCGGGCGTCAGGTGACGGAAGTGCAGACGCATCCAGTCGCGATCGGCGAAGCTGCAAAGACGCGTGAGTGCGCGGGTGGCACGCATACGGAAGGCGGTTTCGTCCATCTGGCCCATCGTGTGCTGCATGGCGGCGGTGTACAGATCCATGCACAGCGTGTTGGGCGTGAGGTGGTTGAGGTGATGGCTCTGGAAGCACGCGATGTCAGCGGCGATCTTGAAGCCAGCGTCGCAGAGCTCCCTGTAGAGGTTGTGGTCGCCGGCTTTGGCGGTCCACTTGAAGATGCGGTCGGTGCCTTCCTTGATGAGTGCCTGAGCATCATCCACGGAGAGGCCGCCCTGCTTCTCGCCCTTCTCGATCAGTTCTTTGGCGCGGTCACTGAAGACGGTGCGTTTGGCGAGCAGTTGCTCGATACGTGTGCGTATTTCACCCGCGAAGTAGTCGGTCTGCAGGAGCGAACTGAAGACGCGGTGCTCGGGGTTCACGCTGCTGCGGAAGGCGGTCGCGACGATGGGCTGGCTCTTGGCGCCCACGCTGGTCATGTCGTAGTAGTTGTGTGGCTCCATCGCGAACTGAGCGAAGAAGCGCGTGATCCACTTGTACTCATCGGGGCGACCGATGCGGATAGCACCGTGCCGCTCGCCGCTGGTCTTCTCCATTTGCTCGGGGCTGATGGCAAAGCCTGTGAATTTCTTGCTGAGCAGATCACACACGGCGGTGTTGGTGATGCGGTTGACGAGCAGGCTCTTGTCGTACATGGGCACTTCTTTGCCAAACATGTCGGAGAGCTGCGCGAAGAGCTTGTGCTGCATCGCGACTTTGTCGGCGAACGCACCCTTGGCATGCGTGCCGTTGGTGTGGGTGCCGTTGCCGTTCGGTTGTCCGTTGGTTGAAGTGTGGCCCATGACTGATTCCTTTGCTTGTGTGCCGGGCCGCTCGCTGACGGACCGGCTCCCATCCATCGCCCCATCCAACCCGTTGATCGCACGGTCCATTGTTCGGGCATCATTCCCGGTATCACGGCAATCGGCGAAACCGCACGCAGCCCTTAGAACTTGCGATATCCAAATGGTACGTGGGCCCGCAACTCTTGTGCAGACCCGCGCGACTCTCGCTCCGCCCGAGAAACACACGGAACTCGCTGCCGTTATGACTGTCTCCACGCTGCAATTCCTCGGCGGATTGGTGCTTCTCCTGATTGGCGGGCGCCTGCTGGTGTCTGCTTCGGTGGATGCTGCCACGCGGCTGCGCGTCTCCCCGCTGGTGGTTGGGCTGACGCTGGTGGCGTGGGGCACGTCGGCACCGGAAGTCGCGCTGAACCTGATTTCGGCGTACAAGGGACGGGGTGATCTGGCGCTGGGCAATGTCGTCGGCGCGAACATCTGCAATATGGCACTGGTGCTGGGGCTGTGCGCACTCATCAAGCCTTTGGCGGTGCAGGAGCGGCTCATCAACGTCGAAATCTGGCTCAACGCCGTCTTGCTGGTGGCTATGGCGACCCTGGGCCTGATCCTGGGCTTCACGTGGTGGAAGGCCGCCATCATGCTCGGGCTGTTTTGCGTCTACAGCCTGTGGGCAATCATCGCGGCGATGCTGGCGAGTGCGGCGGCTCCCACGCCCGCTGCCGCCGACACGCTGGGACCGGACCCCACCGACACACCCAAACTGCTCACGTGGCCGATCATCTCGCTCTTCTTTGCCGTCGGGCTGGGCATGCTCTCTTTCGGCGGCTTGTTTGCGAGCGACGGCGCCAGCGGCATCGCCCTCGCGCTGGGCGTGCCTGCGGCGATTGTCGGCGTGACGATTGTCTCTATCGGCACCACGCTGCCTGAGATGGTCACGGGCGTGATGGCTGTTCGCAAGGGTCAGACTGATCTTGCGATTGGCAACGTTGTGGGTAGTTGCCTGTTCAACGCCGGGTTCATCTTCGGCGTTACGGGACTGATCGCACCGCCGGTTGCTGATTCGTCCTTCACCATTCCGTTGGCGTACATGGGGCTGCTGGCATTCGCGCTGGTGCCGATCAGCCGAAGCTTCAACAAGACAGTGTCACGCCTGGAAGGTGGGCTGCTGCTCGCGTCGTATGTCGGCTTTCTGGTGCTGAGCGCGTCGAGAGTGGGCGGCTGAACGGACCGCGCGGCCACGTCATGGCGCGACGTTGAAAGCACATTGCTTCAGTGTCGCTTCCTCACGAGCGCGTCTGCGCAGCGAGTACGCCCGTCTTGATGAGCGCGGCGTGCAACTGCGGGGCGGTTTCGCGGGTGTGGTCAATGAGGACGGCGTGCCAGCCGAGTTGTTTGGCCATGGCGATATTGTCGGGCAGGTCGTCGAAGAAAAGGATGTCGCCGGGGCCGAAGCCGGTGGCGTCTTCGAAGGCGCGGTAGATGTCGCCGTGGGGTTTGGCATGGCCCAAGAGGTGGCTGGCGTGGCGATGGGTGATGCGCTGGATGGCGGGGTAGTCGGCCTTGATCGTGCCGCAGGGGCTGTCCATGTGGCGGGCCCAGTGGGCGGCGTTGGTGTTGCTGAGCAGGGCGGTTTCGATATTGCCGGTGGCGTTGATGGCGTCGATCACGTCGGTGACGCCGGCGTATTCGGTGAGGAGCCAGGCGTGGTGCAGGCGGCGGACATCGGCCTCGGTGTAGAGGCCGCCGGTCGCTTCGGCGATTTGCGGGAAAAAGCTGCGCTCGTGGATGCGACCGATCTGGAAGAGGTGGTTGAGTTCCTGGCGACGCTGCTTGCGGACGGGGTCGTCCATGCCTTCACGCAGTGGGACGCCGGCGGCGAGGCACGCCTCGGCCCAGCCGCGGCAGTGGCGGAGGATGACGCCGCCCCAGTCAAAGCAGACGCAGCGGATGGCGCAGTGCTGCGAAGATGGCTCGCTGATTGCCATGCCGCTGACCGTATACCCATCGTTTGCTGCGAGATACCCCATAGAACCTCCCCACTGCTTCGCCCTCGTGCGCGTGCGCTGCGGCGACCGCTCGACGCCGATAGTTCGCGATTGGCATCGACGAGTTTCAGGACTGGTGGTGCTATCGGCAAAGAGCGATGCGATTGAACGCAAAAACGAAACCGCGGAGCCGGACGCGAATCCGGCTCCGCGGAAGATGTCTGTCAGCATTCAGAGCACGCGAGGTTTGGCCACCGGCCTTTCGCCAATGCCCAGCGCCTGTGCCTTAGCAGTCCGGGTCGGTCTGGTAGCAGGCCAGGAAGCCGGCGATGTCGGCGGTGTCGGTGTCGCCGTCGCCATCGAAGTCGGCGTTCTGGGCCTGATAGGCGGTGATGAAGGCGGTGATGTCGGCTTGGGACAGATCGCCGTCATCGTTCCAGTCGCAAGGACAGCCTGCGCGGCAGGAGCCGGGGTAGCAGCGCGAGTTTGCGCCGCCCCAGGTGCCTTGCAGTTCATTGCAGCCCGCTTGTGTGCGGATGAGGCACACGATCTCACCCTTATCTTCGGCACAGCAGGAGCCGCGAGGAGCGGGCGGCTGCGGGCATGGAGTTTCGCAGGTGGTGTTGGGGCCGCGGAAGAGGCCGCCAGCCTGTGCACAAGCCTGAAGCGTTTGCACACTGCAGGAGATCTGGCCATCTTCGCCGCGGACGCAGCATGCGCCGCTGGGCGGCGTGGGCTGCGGGCAGCCGTTGGTGCAGGTCGTGCTCGGGCCACGCCACACGCCGCGAGCGGTGCGGCATTCGACGAGGGTCTTGATCTCGCAGGTGATTGCGCCTGTGCTGGTGCGCAGGCAGCACGCGCCGGTGGGAGCCGGAGCCGCACAAGTGGTTGCGGCGCACTGCGTACCAGTGCCGCGCCAGGTGCCTTGAGCTTGCGTGCACTGCGCTTCGGTCAGCAACTGGCAGAAGGTGCCGTTGGGAGACGTGACGCAGCATGCACCGGTGGGCGTGGGCTGCGGGCAAGCAGTTTGGCAGTTGGTGCCGGGGCCACGCCAGAGGCCTTGGGCCTGAGCGCAGGCGGCTTGCGTCAGCACATCGCAGACGATTGCGCCAGCGGCGTTGCGGAAGCAGCAACCGCCGGTAGGCACGGGCTGTGGGCAGGCGGTCGCAGAGCAGAGTGTGTTGGCGCCGCGCCAGGTGCCTTGTTCTTGCGTGCACTGAGCTTCCGTACGTTGCACGCAAACGATGCCGGCTGCGGTCGTGACGCAGCATGCGCCGCGTGGTGCTGGCGCGGGGCAAGCGTTGACTCCGCAAACGGTGCCAGCGCCGAGCCACGTGCCCTGGGCTTGGGTGCACTGCGCTTCAGAGACGATGGCGCAGCCAAGCGGATTGGCGAACAAAGGTGAGCAGCATGCACCGGTGGGCGTGGGCTGCGGGCAGGCAGTTTGGCAGTTGGTGCCGGGGCCACGCCAGAGGCCTTGGGCCTGGGCGCAGGCGGCTTGCGTCAGCACATCGCAGACGATTGCGCCAGCGGCGTTGCGGAAGCAGCAACCGCCGGTGGGCAGCGGCTGCGGGCAGGCGGTGGCGGAGCAGAGCGTGTTGGCGCCGCGCCAGGTGCCTTGTTCCTGCGTGCACTGGGTTTCAGTGAGTTGCACGCAGACGAGACCAACCGGCGAGGTGACGCAGCATGCGCCGAGGGGGGCGGGCGTGGGGCAAGGATCGTTGCAAGTTGTGTTGGGACCACGCCAGAGGCCTTGGGCCTGAGCACAGCCGGCTTGCGTGCGCAGTTCGCACACGACGCCCGTGGCTGTGCGGATGCAGCAGCCGCCGGTGGGTGCGGGGGCGCAGAGCGTGTTGGAACACGCGACGCCAGCGCCGCGCCAGGTGCCTTGCTGGCTCACGCAGTTTGCTTCGGTGGTTTGGACGCAGGTTGCGCCAGCGGGCGAGGTGATGCAGCACGCGCCGGTGGGTGTTGCAGTCGGACAGGGCGTGTTGCAGTTGGTGCCCGGACCGCGGAAGAAGCCTTGACGGCTGATGCAATCTTGCAGGGTCGTGACGACGCACTGCGTGGTGTTGGAGCCGGCAGGACGGAAACAACATCCGCCCAGGCCGGTTGTTTGGGCTTGCGACGCGCTGGCGGCCAGGCCAACGACGCTCGCGGCGATGCCTGTACAGCACGCGCGCAGCCACGCTTTGGAGAAACGACGCATTGTGAGGACCTCCATCATGCCGCGCCCCGATAGCACGGCGGACTCATGCGACCCACGAAACCACTTTCCTTGCACCCTCTCAGCCCCGATCGCCGGGAAGGACCTCTGTGCGGACAGTTTCTCACAAAACGGTCGCGAATGCAAGGGGTTCGGCGGGAGATAATGTTCGTTGACAGAACCTCCACGGTCGATCAACCCCTTCGCGCTGCGATTGCAGCCGCAGATAGGACGAACCATGCCCAAACAGAAGAGCCCCATGGCGCAGAAGTCGCCGCAGAAGAGTCATGAGTCGGCTGCACCGAAGGTACTGCACGTGATCGGCACGACAGCGCTGGTGGTGGCTGCTGTCGCATCGTTGGTGCTGGTGGCGGGACACTTGCGTGCGGTTGCGCTGCCGGGCTGCGGGCCGGGCAGCGCGTGTGATGAAGCTGCGAAGAGCGTGTGGGGAAAGGTGCCCGTCGCGAACGTTTCGACAGCGGCTGCGGGGGCGGCGTACTTCCTTGGGTTGTTGGCGTGGTGGCTGGGGTCGGGCGCGAGTCGCACGCTGCGCACGGCGGCGACGGTGGGCCTGCTGGGCAGTTTGATGTTTGTCATTGTGATGTTTGCTGAGGGCTGGGCGTGCAAGTACTGCCTTGCTGCGCATGCAGCGAACCTGGTGTTTGTGGCGTGCGTGTACATCGGCGCTCGCGGCGCGCCGGCAGGTCTGGATACGCGCGGACTGGCGATGGCGGGCGGGGCGGGTGCCATTGCGCTGGGACTGCTGGCGAGCGTGGAGAGCAATCAGCGCAAGAAGCTGGAGGCAGCCGCGAAGCAAGAGGCGGCGGCCAGCGTGGAAGCGATGAAGGCGAATGCTCAGCAGCAGGCAGTGACGACCCCCACGACGCCCACGACCATCGCGACCACTACGACTCGTGCGACACCGGCGGCAGCGCAGGAGCAAACAGCAACGACGCCCGCTACTCCCATCGCAGCGAGCGCGGCGTTTGAAGGACGCTATCGCAAGGGACCAAAGGACGCGGCGATTCGTGTGGTGATGCTGACCAACTACCAGTGCCCTGATTGCAAGATCATGGAAGGGCAACTGGCGCGATTGATGGCGATGCAGCCGGCACTGGACATGGCGGTTTCGATCAAGCACTTCCCTCTGAGCACTGTCTGCAATCCACACGTGCCCCGCGACATGCATCCTGATTCATGCTTCGGGGCGTTTGCGGCGGAAGCAGCGGGCGAACTGGGCGGCGTGGAAGCATTTTGGCAGACGCACCTGTGGCTGTTTGCAACGGGCGGGAGGTTCACGCCAGAAGATGTGATTGCCCACGGCAACAGCATCGGCATCGATGGTGCGAAGCTGCGGCAACTGATGGACGACCCGCGGATTCAGCAGCGAGTGAAAGACGACATCGAGGAAGGAGTGGAACTGGGACTGCGAAACACGCCCATGATCTTCATCAACGGCGTGGAACTGCGCGGCTGGATGGCTCCGGACTCACTCGTCAACGCCGTGACGCAACTGGCGGCGAGCAATCCGCCCAAGCGTGATGCGACCAGCGACAAGCCGCCCAAGGCGGAGCAGCGCATGCTGGAGATTTATGAAGCGGAACCCGTGCGAGCGATGCCCGCGCAGTTTGATCGCTTTGTGATGGGTCCGACTGACGGGGCGAAACGCGTGGTGATTGTGGGTGATTACGAAGAGCCTGGCACGGCTGAAGCGGACGCGAGCGTGCGTGAACTGATGGTGGGCGGGGCGAGCATTCGCTACAGCTTTGCGCACTTTCCGGTGAATCAGACGTGCAACCCCGAGATGACATTCACGCGGTACCAGAACAGTTGCACGGCGTCGCGATTGGTCGAGGCGGCGGGTGCGCTGGGCGGCAATGAAGCGTTCTGGGCGGCACATGCGTGGGCATTTGCCAACCGCACCACGCCTGCGAACCTGACGGCGGCGAACCTGGCGCAGACCATCGGCGCGACCACGGGACTGACGGCAGACGCGCTCACGCAAGCTGCGCAGAGTGCGAATGCAACGATCGCGGCCGATGCGAAGGCGGCGAAGGCGCTGGGGATCACAGGGTTGCCGGCGGTGTTCATTGACGGCAAACTGGTGCGTGAGTGGAAGCTGCGGGAGGTGAATCTGCTGCCGCAACTGCTGAGCAAGTGACACTACCATGCGGCGTGCTCGCCCCCACTTCACTTGATCTCAAGAAAGACAAAGGCCTGACCATCGCGTGGAACGACGGCTCGTCGTCGTACATCTCTATCGCACGACTGCGGAAGATGAGCCCCAGCGCGGACATGCGTGAGCTGCGCGAGCAGATCAGCAAGAACCCGCTGACAGTGCTGCCCGCAAGCGCGGCACGCGGGGGCGCGCTAACGGTGACGGATGCGGAGCTGGTGGGCAATTACGCGCTGCGACTGACGTTCAGCGATGGGCACGCAACGGGGATTTATACGTGGGAGTATTTGCGGGAGTTGGCGATGGAGCAGCCGAGCTAACGGACCGGGCTCGACCAGCGCGACCGCTATCATTTGTCATGGCGGAGTTTCGTGGCACATTTCGACACGGGGTTATCGTTCTGAACGGCGAACACGCGGCTTCGCGATTGCGGGAGGGGGATCGTGTTGAGATCTCTCGCGTCGGAAGCAATGCCGAAAAGCCCGTACGGAAGGCGAAGAGCACGCGGGGCGGCAAGAAGCTCGCAGAGGCTTTGGAAAGTCTTTTCGGCTCAGCGAAGTCGCGCAAGGAATGGAAAGGCAAGTCGAGTGAACGCATCGCATCGGACTTGCGACGCAGCGCCTTGGGCTGGGACCGAAAGCGATGAGCGCGGTCCTCGTGGACTCTTCGATCTTCATCGCGTCGTGGCGTGGGGACACGACCGCACACGCATTTCTCCTTCGCGCGGCACCCGACATACGGCTGCATCCGGTGGTCGAAGCCGAGTTGCTGTGTGGTGCGCGAGATGCGGCTCACTTGCGTGAGATTACAACGCTGCTTGATCTCATGCCGCGTGTAGCGATCAAGAATGCGGATATGACCGCCGCGATCGGGCTGCTGCGAACGCACTACTTGTCGCAAAAAATCGGTTGGGCGGACTGCGTCATCGCCGCCACGTGTTTGCGTCTTGGCTTGCGATTGGCGACGCTGAATGCAAAACACTTTCGCGTCATTCGCGGTCTTAGGACACAACAGCCAACGTGATCGTCACGCTGGCGCGGCTTCTGCCGAGTCGGCACGCATGAACAGCACTTCACCCTTGGCAATTGTCTGGCCGGGCTTGAGGGCGAATTTCCCGCCGAACTCGCACAGCTCGGCGAGGGATGCACCGTGGGGCGGTGTGCAGTTCCAGGACTGCCAGACCCGCGCCATCTTCTGCGGCATGGCGGGGCTGAGCAGCACGCTGGCGATGCGAAGGGCCTCGGCGCAGTTGTAGAGAATCGCTGCGAGCTGGTTTTTGGCGGCGGGATTCTGCTCGACGGTTTTGGCGAGCTTGAAGGGGGCAGTACTGTTGATGAATAGATCAACTTCTCTCACGATCTCAATGCCTGCGACAAGCGCCTCGTCCACTGAAAGTGAATCGAGTGACTTGTTCACATCTTCAGCGGTTTTCGAAGCGATCAATCGCCAATCCGTCGAATTATCGTCGATGCGGATCTGTGCTGCAGATTTGTCACCGGGCTTCATCGGCGGCATAGGTTCAACTTTGAAGCCCAACTCCTCTGGGGCATACTTGAACTTGCCCTTGGCATCGGGCAACATACCGCCGAAATACTTCTCGATCATGTTGCCCACGCGGCTGGTGGAGTTGCCGATGCCGTTGGCGAGGTCGGCGTTGTAGACCTCCACGAACTTGCCGTGGCTGAAGTCGGCGTCGGTAGCGTTAAGCGGGCCCTGCGTGAGCAGGTACCAGCGGACTGCATCGAGGCTGTACTTGTTGGCGTAGGCCTCAAGCTGCTCGATCTCGATGAAGTTCTTGAGGCTCTTGCTCATCTTGCGGCCTTCGCGCACCCAGTAGGCGTGGCTGTAGACCGTGGTGGGCAGGCCCACGAAGTCGAAACGGGTGCCGTGGGCGGCGGTGTCGCGCAGGGCCATGAGCATGGCGGGCCAGATGACGGCGTGGAACCAGAGGATGTCTTTGGCGATGAAGTGGGTGCAAACTGATTCGTTTCGCTGCTTCGCAGCGACCTCGGCACGGAGTGCCGAGGTACCCGGTGACGGCCAGAACGGGCGGCGGTCGTCGATGTCGACGACGCTCAGATAGTTGAAGAGGGCGTCGATCCAGACGTAGATGCGGTGTTGTTCGTCGCCTGGCACGCGGATGCCGAACTGCGTGGCGGGGTCGTCGGTGACCGGGCGTGAAATCGGCACGTCGTTCAGGCCGTCGCGCAGGCGGCCCAGCACTTCGTTGCGGCGGGCATCGGGCTGCACGAAGGTCGGGTTGTCGGCGAAGTGCTTTTCGAGGCGCGACTGGTACGCGCTGAGCTTGAAGAAGTAGCACTTCTCGCTGCGGCGCACAAGGGGCTTGCCGGTCACGCTGCTTTTGTAGTCTTGGTCTTTGGCGACGGTTTCGGTGAGGTACTCCTCTTGATTTTCGTCGTACCAGCCTTCGTAGGTGCCTGGGTAGATCGCGCCGCTTTTGATCATCGCGCTGACGTATTCGATGACGCGCGTCTTGTGACGGTCTTGCGTGGTGCGGATGAAGTCGTCGTTGCTGGCGTTGATGAACGCGAAGGCCTTGGCGAACTCGGCGGCGTTGCGGTCGGCCCATTGGATGGCGGTCATGCCATTGGCTTGTGCGCTGGTGACGACTTTGTCGGCGTGCTCGTCGGTGCCTGTGAGGAAAAAGACCGGGCCGGCGCCGCGGAGGCGCTCGAAGCGGGCCATGCAGTCGGCGACGAGGGTGGTGTAGCAGTGCCCGATGTGCGGGCGGTCGTTGACGTAATAAATGGGCGTGGTGATGTATCGCTGCATTGGGGCAGGTTATGAGCACCGCGTGCAAAAGCGCAATGTCTGACGCACCATGGGGTTGTTTTCGAGAAGGACGGGAACGACCGCACCCGGAAAAACTGCGCGACGTAGAAGCATCGCTACGATGATGTGGCATCAGAAGGCTGGGCCTGGAGGTTGCAGTATGCGCACGCCGATGAACGCTCACAAGTCTGTTTCAATCAAGCACTTGGCACTGGCCGTGGCGGCCATGGTGGCGTGCTGCGGCCAGGCGATGGCGCAGAACCGCGCGGGCGGTGACGGACGCGCACTGGAACGCGACCTGCGCGTGGGCGGCGGCGGGCTTGCGCCGCGGGCCAACTTCTATGACGAAGTGCAGCTTCGCAACGCGATCATCACGGGCAACGTCGGTGGCGGCAAGGCCTTCCGCGGGAATGTCGGGTATACGGCACCCAACGAATTTCGCGGGCGGCTGGCGGGCGACAGCACGTTCAGCTTCCGGCGTGACAGCACCAGCGCGGGGCAGATTCGCGGTGGTGATGCGCTGCGATTCCAGTTCAGCAATACCACGGGAGGCGGCGCGCCGCGGGCGAGCTACTTCTCGAATCTGGGCAACACGGGTCGCAACGCGGCTGCGTCGCGGCCTGGTGGCAATGAGCAGATCCGTGCGTCGCGGCCTCGCATTGTGACGGACATGGATGATCAACTGCGGTTGGGGACGCTGCGCAGCACGGCGACGTTCACGTCCACCAGCAGCCTGAGCCCGAGCGTGGTGGGTTACAAGAGCCAGGGGCAGCAGCGCGTGACAGCGAGCAGCCTGCTTGGTGTCCGCACGCGTGACACCGACAAGACGCAGCGGCCCGGGCTGATCGAAGCACTGAGCACTGACACGCTCATGCAGCAAGACACAAGCGTGCAGCGCACCGAGGCCGAGAACTTCTACAAGCCGGCGGATAATCGCGGCGCGGAAACGCGCACGCTGTTCGACGATTTGCGCGATCGCATGCGTGGCGCGGCGGACAAGACTCGCGAACCGCGCGATGCGCGTGATCGGCCTGATCAGGAGCCTCGCACAAAGCCGGTGGAACCTGCACCCCAGCCGACAACGACACAGCCCGAGCCGGTGGCGCGTGAGAAGGAAGACTGGGAGAAGCGGCTTGACGACATGCGTGATCGTCTGCTGGGGAAGAACTCAGCGTTCCGCGGGAAGCCCGATGCAGAAGAAGCGACGGACGAGAGCAAGCGCGGCGTGATGGATGCGCGGACGCTGGAGCTGATTCGTCGCGCGGGCGGCGAGACCAATCAGTTCATTGATCCGGCGACGGGCAAGAACGATCCGTTCGCGGCTTCGATGAGCAAGGGTCAGGAACTGCTGGCATCGGGCCGGTACTTTGACGCGGAAGAACGCTTCGCGAGCGCACTCCAGATCAAGCCGGGCGATCCGACGGCGCTGGCAGCGCGGCTGCACGCACAACTGGGCGCGGGGTTGTACCTGTCGGCGGCGCTAAACTTCCGGCAGTTGATTCTGCAGCATCCGGAAGTGACGGGTATTCGGTACACGGGTGGCACCATCCCGACTCGCGAACGCATGACATCGATCGCGGCGGACTTGCGGGCGAACATCACCAATGCGGCCAATGCGGGCCAGCCGCCGCTGGCGAGCGACGGCTTGCTGCTGGCGTATGTCGGCTGGCAACTGGGTGAGCCCGAGACGATGCGCAGCGGGCTGGATGTGGCCAAGCGAGGCAGCTCCGGCAAGGCGGGGCAGAACCAGCCGACGCCAGAAGATAACGCGGCGCTTGTGGAACTGCTGGAGGGAATCTGGCTTGCCGAGCCGGCCGCGCCGTAAGGCACGACAGACGACTTGGTGAGCATCTACCTGGAGTGAGCATCTACCTGAGTGCCGCATGTCGAAAGTCGATGTGCGAGACACAAGCAAGCAACGAAACTGAGCACGCATTGACAACTGTTCCTACGCAGCAATCTTCGATCGGACCTTCCAGCGCGGCACACGTGCTGAGCAATGCGGGCGCGCCTGGAGTTGCGGGGCAGTCGCAGCTAGCACCTGTCAACATCACAGATTTTCTGACCGACGGCTCGCTTGCGGCTCTGTGTGCAGAGTTGTCAAACCTCGCGGGTGTGGAGGTTGAGCTGCGTGATGCACGAGGGCATGCGATTCGGCGGTCGAGCGGCACCGATGGCTCGGCGTGGCATGTTGATGCCGCACCGAGTGCGGATGTGCCCGGGCAGAGCCTGATTCCGCTGAAGCTGGGACCATTCACGATCGGCGCGCTGGTGGTTGCAGCGGGTACGCCTGTGCTGGCAGTTGATGCCCGCTCGCGGTTGGAACAGATGCTCAACCTGCTGGCGAGCACGACGACCGAACTGTGCTTCCACGAGCTTGAACTGCGTCACCGCATCAAGGAAGTCGCGGCGCTGGCGCGCATGAGCAGCCTGCTGAACCGCGCGACGGGCCCCGAGAAGGTGCTGGACGTGGCGATTGAGCTGTCGCTGGACGTGCTGGGGCTTGATGCAGGCTCGATCATGCTGATGAAGGAGCATGATGGCGAGTTGTCAGAGAACGAAGAAGATCTTGTGCTGGCGACGAGCCGCAACTTGTCGCAGGGTTGGCTGGAGTTTCCGCAGCCGCTCAGCAAGGATCGCACGTTTGATCGCCTCGCGATGACGGGGCAAGTTGTCGTGAGCGAAGATCTGGCCAGTGACGATCGGGTGCTGATTCCGCAGCGCGCGGCTGAGGAAGGGCTGGGCGCCGCGCTGCATGCGGGGCTGGTGTTCAAGAACCGGCCCTTGGGCGTGATTCGGCTGTATTCGCGCACGCCGCGGAGCTTTGATGATGCGGACAAGCGCCTGCTGGCGAGTATTGCGAGCCAAGCGGCGGTTGCGCTGGAGCAGAGCCGACTGATGCGGCTGGAGAAGGAAGAGCAGGTTCTGCAGCGTCAGTTGCAACTTGCCGCAGACGTGCAGCGGCGCATGCTGCCTCGCGGTGTGCCCAACTTCCCGAATCTTGATGTGGCGGCGCGGTACATTCCCAGCTTTGAGCTGGGTGGAGATTTCTACGACTTCATTGATCTCAACGGCCACCTGGGCCTGGTGGTTGGTGATGTGGTGGGTAAAGGCATCGCGGCGGCGCTGCTCATGAGCAGCGTGCGCGCGAGCCTGCGGGCCTTTGCGCAGGATCTGTATGACCTTGATGAGATCGTGAGCCGCGTGAACCACGCGATGTGTCGCGACACGCGCGACTTTGAATTTGCGAGCTTGTGGTACGGCGTGCTAGATGCGCACAAGATGCGGCTGACGTACTGCAGCGCCGGGCATGAGCCGCCTCTGGTGGTTCGCGTGCCCAAGCATCGCACGCCAACGATGGCGGATATGGATGAACTGACCGTGGGCGGCATGGTCGTGGGTATCGATCCCAGCCAGCGGTATCAGCGCGCGGTCTTTGATATTCGCGCGGGCGACGTGCTTGTGGCGTACACCGACGGGCTGCCCGACGCCACCAACTTCTCGGGCGAGCGGTTCGGCAAGCAGCGCGTGCGGCAGGCATTGCTCACGTGTCTGCAAGAAAAGCCCAACGCCAACGCGGGCGAGATTGTCGAGCGCATGCTGTGGGAAGTCCGCCAGTGGAGCGGGCTGAGCAAGACACGCAGCGATGACAAGACGATCGTCGCGGTACGCGTGCGCTGAAGTTCGCCAGTCGGCATAATCGGCACCAGTCCGCACCGATAAGCGCGGAAGGCGGTGATTGCGTTCGCATCCCTTCGCGTCTGTGGTACACTCCCAGCTCGACCGCTTTGTCACACCAAAGACCTGAAAGGTTCGTGCGGCATGTCCACCGATCGCTACCAGACGATTCTGTTGTTCGGCCCCCCCGGCGTGGGCAAAGGCACGCAGGGGAAGATCCTGCACCAGATTCCGGGTTTCTTTCATAGCTCGACGGGCGACATTTTCCGCAATCTCGACGCGCAGAGCGAACTGGGCAAGCTGTTCTTTCAGTACAGCTCGCGAGGTGAACTGGTGCCCGACGATGTGACGATGCGCATCTGGCACCAGAACGTGTACGCGCAATCGATTCTGCAGATGTTCAAGCCCAACGCCGACCTGCTGGTGCTGGATGGGCTGCCTCGCAGCGTGAATCAGGCGAACGTGCTGTATCGCTATTGCAACGTGCTTGCGGTGGTGCACCTGGTGTGCCGAGATAAAGAGGCGTTGTTTGAGCGCATGCGGCGAAGGGCACTGAAGCAGAACCGCGTGGACGATGCGAAGCCTGACGTCATTCGTCGGCGGTTTGAGGTGTACGAAGCCGAAACCAAGCCCGTGCTGGATTTCTATCCGCGCGAGTCGATCATTGAAGTGGACGCGATGGGCAGCCCGGCGGAAGTGCTGATGCACATTCTCGATGAAATTGTGCCGCTGCAGAAGGCGCACTTTGATCTGCAATCGAGCGAGTCGGGAGACTGAAGAAAGCGATAAAGTGGAAAGCGATAAAGCGAAAATGAAGGTGCTTAGGCACGCTCATCTTCGCTTTATCGCTTTTCGCTTTATCGATTTTGTTTACGCTTCAGCGGCGGCTTCGGCCTTCTTCTTCTTCGCCTTGGCTTCGCTCTTGGCGATGTCTTCGGCGTTGGCGCGATCCTTCTTGGGCGTCTTTTCGGCTTTCTCACCCTTGGCCTTGGTCACGCGGGGAGCCTTCTCGGGCTTGCCGCCGTTGGCCATGCGCTTGGCGTCGTCTTCGTCGATGAAGAGGTAGCACTGGCAGCTGGCGCACTTGGTGACGCGGCCAACTTGGCGAACGCTGATGGCTTGGTCAACGGGGATGGCCATCATGCAGACGCCGCAGCTGAATTCCATGCGCTTGAGGTCGTCGATCTGGATGGCACCCATGGCGTTCTCGCCGCGTTGCTCGACGATGCGTTGGAAGTCACGCAGCACCTCGGCGGGAATGCCGACGGCCAGTTCATCGCGCTGAGCGGAGAGGGCGGCGAGCTTGTCGGCGACTTCGCCATGGCGGGCATCGCGGTCACCCGCGGCAACCTTGCGGATCTTCTCGCGGTCTTCACGCTTGGCGTCGATCGCGGCGATCTGCTTGCGAAGTTCGTCGACCTTGGTCTGGAGGTCCTTGGCGGTGATCTCGTTGCGGTCGCGCTCGGCCTTGAAGGTGTTCATCTCGGTGAGAGATGCCTTGTATTCCTTGTTGTTCTGGGCGTTGTCCATAACGCCGCGAACGCTGGAGAGCTTGCCGTCGAGGCGCTTCACTTCACCCAGGTGGTTGGAGGACTGAGCCGTCAGGGTCTTGATCTGCGTCTCGAGGGCCTCCTTTTGGGACAGCAAGGACTTGAGGTCCTTGTCCTGCTCCGCCAAGAACCGCTCGGCTCCGGTCAGCCCGCTCTTGAGCTTTCGAAGCTGTTGTTCGACGTCGAAGACTTTCCGCAACTGGGCCGTCACATCCATACGCGCAAGTTCCCAAAGGGCGTTCAGCCGGGGTGGCTTCCCGCTACCAGATAAGTCTAGCGGAAAAACCGTCACTCGGCTTGTCCAAAGCGCATGAACTCGCAGGAAATCCTGAGTTTGGTCGCAGAATGTTGGGGGATTCGAGGGGGGCTGGCCGCTTTGGCGTCTCAGAAGTATCCGCGTTCGCCCATGATGCGCAGCCACCAGAAGGCGACGGGCGCGGCCAGCAGGGGCGAATCGAGCACATCGAGAATGCCGCCGAAGCCGGGAATGCTGCCGCCACTGTCTTTCTTGCCGGCATCGCGCTTGAGTAGGCTTTCGAGCAGGTCGCCCGCTTGCCCCACAACACCCAACGTGGCACCCATGAGGGCACAGGCCCACCAGGGCGGCACATCGTCGCCCGTGACACGCTCAACGAGCATGCCGCCAAAGACGCCGACGAGGGCGGAGAGCATGACGCCCCCCCACAACCCTTCCCACGTCTTGCCGGGGCTGAGCCAGGGGATGAGCTTGTGCTTGCCGAGGGCTTTGCCTGTGAAGTACGCGCCGATGTCGCAGGCCTTCACCATGAGGATGACCCAGCCGAGCACGATGACTTCAAACTCACGGCGGATGGCGAGCAGGAAGCCGGCCATGAGCCCAAGGTAGACAAAGCTGAGCAACACGCCGCCTGTTGCGGCGATCACGCCTTCAACCGTCTTGTGCCTTGAATAGAACGCCATGGCCCCCACGAGCACCGCGACGGCTGCCGTGCTGACGATGGCAATGGCGGTGACGGCACCAAAGGCGGCCGGGACGAGACAACTGACGAGCACGCCGATGACGGCGGCAAACGTCGCCATGCGCTTGCTGCCTTCGATGCCTTCGGCTTCGAGCAATGCCGCCATTTCGCGGGCTGCGAGCGAAACGAGCGCGAGCACAATGGGCAGGATGATCGCGCCGGGCGGCCAGTTGCCTGAGCTCCAGCCGGCGGGCAACAGGTCTGCCATGGCGGGCGGCAAAGGATGCAGCGCGACTCTGTGATCGATGTACAACCCCGCGACCAGCAGGGCGATCATGACTGGGCCAAAGAGCAGCCGTTTACCCATGGGTGCGCGCGGCTCCTTCCGTGTCGCTCGTGGTCCCGCATTGATCGCCCAAGCCGCCAAACTTGCGATTGCGTCCTGCGAAGTCGCGGATAGCAGCGTGCAGGTGTTCGCCGGCGAAGTCGGGCCAGAGCGTGGGCGTGACGTGCAGTTCGGCGTAGCTGATCTGCCAGAGCAGGTAGTTGCTCACGCGCATTTCGCCAGCGGTGCGAATCAGCAAGTCGGGATCGGGCAAGCCTGCGGTTGTGAGGCGCGAGGCGAGCAGGTCCTCGTCGATGGCGTCTGGATGCAGGCGTCCGGCGGCGACATCACGAGCAAGGCTCTTGGCGGCGTCGGCCAGTTCGGCGCGCGAGCCGTAGTTGATGGCGAGACACAGCGTGAGGGCATTGTTGCGTGCGGTGGCGCCAGTCACGCGGTCCATCGTGTCGAGCACGCGCTGTGGCAGGCCTTCGCGGCGCCCCAGAATGCGCAGGGCGACGCCGCGATCCATCATTTCCTGCTGTTCACCTTCGAGGTAGGTGATGCAGAGTTCCATCAGCGCGTCGACTTCGGCCTTCGGGCGTTTCCAGTTTTCGAGGCTGAAGGAGTAGAGCGTGAGGACTTCCACGCCGAGTCGCACGCACTCTTCGACTGCGCGACGCACGGCGACGGCACCGGCGCGGTGGCCCAGTTCCCGCGGCATGCCACGCTGGGTGGCCCAGCGACCGTTGCCGTCCATGATGATGGCGACGTGGCGAGGCACCTTGCACGGGTGCACATCGGGCAGGTATCGCAGTGGATCAGCAAGCGGCGCCCGCTCGCGCAACGCGGCGACTTTCGCGACGGCTCGCGGGTCGGCTGCGAAGGGAGATGGGGCAAGAGTGGTCATGGGCAAACCGATTGACCCCAAAGTCGCACGTGATGCATCACATACTTGTCCTGCATCGTTGCGCTCTTTGCGTCTTTGGCGTGCATCCTGCGTTACATCGCGATCATCGTCTGTTCACGTCCCGGGCCCACGCTCACGATTTGCACGGGTACGCCAAGGTACTTCTCGAGGAAGTCCACGTACTTGCGGGCGCTGTCGGGCAGGCGATCGCGGCTGGTCACGGTGGAGAGGTCCTGCGACCAGCCGGGCAGCGTGGTCAGTACGGGCTTGGCCTTGCTGAGTTCGATGGCATCGGGAACAAAATAGTCGTAGGTCTTGCCGTCGATTTCGTAGGCGGTGCACGCGTTGACCTGGTCAAAGCCTGCGAGCACATCGAGCATGGTCAGAGCGACACCGGTCGCACCATTGATCATGACTGAGTACTTGGTCGCGACCAGATCAAGCCAACCCACGCGCCGCGGACGGCCGGTGGTGGTGCCATACTCGCGGCCGCGTTCGCGGATGCGGTTGCCCGTGTCGTTCTTGAGTTCGCTGGGCATGGGGCCACTGCCGACGCGGGTGGTGTAGGCCTTCATGACGCCGATGACGCGCGAGACACGTGTGGCGGGCACGCCCGTGCCGGTGCCGATGCCGCTGGCAATACAGCTGCTGCCCGTGACGTATGGATACGTGCCGTGGTCCACATCCAGCAGCGTGCCGTTGGCACCTTCGAACAGGATGCTCTTGCCCTGGGCGAGCATGCCGTGAAGCAACTGCGTGGTGTCTTGAATCATCGGGGCCAGACGCTGGCCGACCGTGAGGCACTTGTCGGTCAGCGCTTCGAGCTCGACATCGCTCGATCCTTCGGCGAGGCCCAAGCCGCTGAGCAGGGGCTTCTTGACGGCCAGCGACAGGCTCAGGCGTTCGCGAAGGGCATCACGACGGAGCAGGTCGCGCATGCGAACCGCGCCGGCGCGCTGGCACTTGTCGGCGTAAGCAGGGCCGATGCCGCGACGTGTGGTGCCGATGTTGCCGCTCGCGCCTTCCGCGGTCGCGGGGTTGGAGCGGTTGAGCAGGTCTTCGCGCAGGCCGTCTTCGAGCTTGTGGTACGGCAGCACGACGTGAGCGCGGTCGCTGATGACCAGGCCGCGCGTATCAACGCCCTTGCCAGCCAAGCCATCGATCTCTTCGACCACCTTCCACGGATCAACCACGACGCCGTTGCCGATGACGGCGGCTTTGCCCGGATAGAGGATGCCGCTGGGAATGAGGTGCAGCGAGTATCGCGAGCCGCCGACGACCACACTGTGGCCGGCGTTGGCACCGCCGTTGTACCGCACGACAGCATCGTGAGCCGCGGCCATCAAGTCGACGATTTTGCCCTTGCCTTCGTCGCCCCATTGCAACCCGACAACGGCGGAGCAAGCGGGCTTGCGTGCCGAAAGGTCCGAAAATCCGCTCGCCGAAGATTGCTGCGTAGTCATGCGCGGTGAGGGTAGGAGCGGCACGTCCGCATTTCGCCAAGAACGCGATCTGTAAGGGGCGGAGACTGCAATTATCCCGCCTGCTGGCGGAACGTGCGTCAAGATGAGCGGTGATTGACCCGATGCCAATATAACGCGCGGCGAACCGCGCTGCTGGAACTCCGACCATATGGCCGCTCAGAACGTGCGCATCATGTGTCCGAACCTCGTTTGCCGCAAGGTGCTGGCAGTGCCAGAATCGGTGCGCGGCAAAACTGTCCGCTGCAAGGCGTGCGGCACCAATATCAAAGTGCCTGCCAAGGGCAGCGCGTCTGATTCAGACAGCAAGAAGAGAGACGCGGCCTAAGACGGCGTGTGTGACGACTGCAGGACTTAGAGCTTGCGTAAGCGCTTGAGTTAGAGCTTGGGCTGCTTCTTCAGGTCGTCGTCTTCATCCAAGAAATCAAAGTCGGCCACGCTGCTGTCATCTGGGTCAGCGGCGATGGGCTTCATGGGGGCTTTGCCGGGCGCGGCAGGCTTGGCGGGCTTGGCTGGTGCAGCCGCGGGCTTGGCGGGGCCACTTTGCGCAGCGGGAGCGACGTAGCCCTCATCAAACGCTTCTTCGGCGTCAATCGCGGCGGGCTGGCCATCGATACGGACAACGAAAACTTTGTCACCCACCGCGAGCAGATCACCGGCGTTGACGGCGGCTTGCTGCACGCGTTTGCGGTTGACGTAGGTGCCGTTGCTGCTGCCCAAGTCCTTGACGGTCACCTTGCCGTCGGCGACGGCGATCTCGCAGTGATGGCGAGAGACGGCCGAGCTGGGGATGCGCACAGCGACATCGGTCGAACGGCCGATGACCTGCGCGGGCTTGCGCAGCGGCAGTTCCTGCTGGCGACCGTCATCCAGAACCAAGACAAGTGCGACGTTCATGCCACTACTCCAGCAATAACCCACGAGCGACGGACCGAAACAGTCCACAAGCGAATATGTAGTTTACGATGGTCAGTGCCCGCTGACACGCCCCTTTCGCAACTTCGTGTCTCCCCCCCTGCCATTGACGCGGGCACGCTTATCGCGTCGCTCACTGATCGGCCTGTGGTGCGACCACCCGCAAGCCTCTATATCCATGTGCCGTTTTGCTTTCACAAGTGCCACTACTGCGACTTCTACTCGATCGTCGACACGCGCGATCGGCAGGGCGAGTTCACCGACCGGCTGGTGCGGGAACTGACTGCACTGAGCGGGGCTTGCGACCATCCGGCACTGGCGACGATCTTTGTGGGTGGCGGCACGCCCAGCCTGTTGGCGGTGCCTTTGTGGGAGAGACTGCTCGCGTGCCTCCGGGAACGGTTTGATCTTGGCGGCCTGCGGGAATTCACGGTGGAGTGCAACCCCGAGACAGTGACGGCGGAGTTGATGCACACCCTGCGATCGGGCGGCGTGAACCGCGTGAGTATCGGCGCGCAGAGTTTTCATCCGGCCCATCTCAAGACGCTGGAACGCTGGCATGATCCGGCGAATGTGTTCAAGGCAGTTGAACTTGCTCGCGACGCGGGCATTGCGCGGCAGTCGATGGACCTGATCTTTGCGATTCCCGGGCAGACGTTGAATGAATGGGATGCGGACCTGCAAGCGGCCCTGAGCGCGGGTACGACGCATCTGTCGTGCTATGCGCTGACGTACGAACCCAACACCGCCATGACGGCCCGCATGAAGAAGGGTGAGTTTTCGCAGGCGCCGGAAGACTTGGAGGCGGATCTGTTCGAGCACACGCTCGCGACGCTGCGCAGGGCGGGGCTGGAGCGATACGAAGTCTCGAACTTCGCGAAACCGGGTGATGAGTGCCAGCACAATCTGGCGTATTGGCGCCAGCAAGACTGGCTGGCAGCGGGGCCCAACGCAAGCGCGCATGTGCGCGGGCTGCGGTGGAAGAACACGCTGCGGCTGGATGACTACCTGCACAAGCACGTGCGCGACTTCGCGATGGTGACCGATGTGGAACGCCCCGACGCGTTGCGCAATTTGAGTGAACGGGTGTGGACCGGCCTGCGCACGGCGGAAGGCGTGGACATCGCGGAGACACGGCAGGCGGCGGAAGCGGCCAAGCCGGGTGTGCGAGCGGCAATTGATCGGGTGGCGCGGCGACAGATCGAGCTGGGTGCGCTGCACGACACGCATGGACGCTGGCAACTGACTGATCGGGGATTCATGATCGCAGACGCGGTGGCAGTGGCGTTTTTGGAAGTTGTTGAGTAAGGGAAATGCACTGCCAGCGACGCTTCTCTGCGCGGGTTCGTGCTTCTATCCTGCAAATATGTCTTACGCACATCTTGAACTGAAATGTCCCAAAGACGGCACCGTCATGACCAAGGTGACGGCGGGCGGCGTGACTATTGATCGCTGCGAAGCCTGCGGTGCGATGTGGTTTGACCTCAATGAGCTTGAGCGTCTGCTCATGGGCAAGGTCAAGACCAAAGAGATCGACATCGGCCCGCGCACTCGCACCGATGCGACTGTCCGCACCAGGAACCTGCAATGCCCGCGCGATGGCGAGCGCATGGACGAGATTGAGTATCCCGAGCAGAGCCACGTGCATGTCATGAAGTGCGGCACGTGCCAGGGCATGCTGTTTGACGCGGGTGAACTGGTGGACGTGGACAAGTTCACGCTGCTGGAGCGGATGAAGGCGTTCTTCAGCTGAACGAAGCGTGCTCCATCGAGCAGAGGGCTCAGCCCGCTTTCGCGCTGAAAGCTTGATTGCTGTGCACGATGGGCTTGCCGCCTGTGGGTTCATCCACGAGGGGCAGGTCGCGATCTGGCGTGAGCAGCACGGGTACGCCGTTGACTTCGCTCGCGGCTTGGGCGCGGGCCGCCATCATTCCGGGCACTTTGCCTGCGCCATACCACCAGCGCAGGAACTTGCTGAGGAAACCCAGCTGCCATGCCGGCGGCGGCTTGATCATCTTGGCGATGCCAGCCTTGCTGACCGACACATACATCGGGCGAGTCAGGCCCAGCAGGCCCTCTTCACCGCGTGAGAGACCAACACCAGAGGGGCCGCGGCCACCGATGGCGGCTGCGGGGTGGCAACTGGGCATGATGATGTCGTTGATCATCACGTTGGTTGCGCCAAGGCGATCTGCGAGCAACTGGCCGCTGCGAACGTCGCGCGTGAAGACGCTTGCGGTCAGGTGCTGGTCGCAGCGCCGGTGGATGTTGAGTGCATCTTCAAGGTTCACGCAGCGCACGATGGCGACCAAGGGGCCGAAGTGCTTGCCTTCGACTACTTCCATGCCGGCCTGGCAGTGCAGCAGCGCGGTCGGACGGAAGCGGCGCGAGATCATCTCGTCGGCGACGGTGCCGTCACCTTCAACGTGGCGAGGCTGGGCCTTGTCGCCATGCACCATGGCGGCGTCCCACGCGCCCTTGGCGATGGCACGGCTGGTGAGCTCCTTGCAGAGCGTGGCCGACTTTTCATCGATCAGGTCAACGGCCTTGGCGGTCGCCGCGAACTTTGCCAAGTGCTCGCAGAACTTGTCATAGGCCTTGTCAAGCACCAGCACGCGGCGCGGGCCCATGCAGGTCTGGCCAGCATTCACGTTCACAGCGGCCCAGACGGCCTTGGCGGCTTTCTTCACGTTTGCATCTTCGAGCACGAAGACGGAGTCGCGACCGGACAATTCAAGCGTGCCGGGCGTGAAGGTCTTGGCCAGTTGCTGCGCGACTTTCTGGCCTGTCTCGGTGCTGCCCGTGAAGATGACGTGATCAAACCGCTGCGTGGACAGCATGTTCTGTCCGGCTTCGCGCGTTGCACCGACCCACGTCAACGTGTTCATGGGCAGGCCGGCTTCCATGGCGATTTCAAGCAGACGCGTCTGCGTCTTGGGCGTGCGTTCGCTAGGCTTGACGACCACGGTGTTGCCGGCGGCGAGGGCGTGCACAAGTTGAATGCCCAGCAACTGCACCGGGTAGTTCCACGTGGCGATAATGCCCACCTTGCCCACGGGCACGCGCCGCTCGATCATGCGGGTACCGGCCATCCAGAAGGGCGCATCAGAAAGTTCGCGATCGCGCAGCAGACGCTGGGCGTTCTTTTCCATCCACTTGCAGGCAGCCAGTAACGGCGCAACATCGGTCAGCAACGCTTCGTGAGCGGGTTTCTTGGTCTCTTCGCAGATCAGTTCGCACAGCCGTGGCTGATGAAATGCGACCAACTGGCGAAAACGCTCGACCCATTCCAGGCGTTCTTCCAGCGGCATGGACGCCCAGACGCTTTTCTCGTTGCTGGGCGCAACCGGAGCAGGGCTCAGACCGATCGCGCCCACCGTCCCCGGGTTTGCGCCGCTGCCCAACGTTGTTCCGGCAATGCTCATCGCGTTCGCTCCAGGCCCGCCGTGCATGACTCCCACGTCACGGTAGAACCCGCATCTGTCATCGGCGACGTGTCAATCCGGGCTGAGTCTGCCGAACATCCAACAAAGCGAAGCCAGCGAACATACACCGACGGCGATGGTTATACCTTCGGTGCCGGGGCCTTATCGGAGCCCTCGAATAATCAACTTTGCAAACACTTCTGCGGAGCCTGTGTGACCAGCAACCGAACTTCTCCCTCCTCCACCGCCTCTCCCTCTGTCGCGATCATCGGAGCGGGCCCCGGCGGCCTTGCGTCCGCCGTCCTCCTCGCGTCGTCGGGCTTTGACGTCACCATCTATGAAGCTGCACCTCGCATCGGTGGTCGCACGACACAGGTCAGCGCGGGCGAGTACAAGTTTGACTGCGGGCCCACGTTCTTCATGATGCCTTACGTGCTCGACGAGATCTTTGCGGCTGCCGGCAAGCGGCTGCGAGACTATGTCGACCTTCGCCGGCTCGATCCCATGTACCGGCTGATTCTGGGCAATCAACGCGCAGAGAGCGAGCGTGCAGGCGGCCCCAAGCACTTCACGGTGGACGCAACGCAGGACATCGCGGAGATGTCGCGGCGTCTGGCAGCGATCAATCCGCGTGACGGCGAAGCGTTTGCCCGATTCATCACGGACAACCGGTACAAGCTGCGTCACAGCGAGAGCATCTTGCGCAACCCCATGCGCAGCCCGCTCGATCTGTTCCGCAGTGAAACGTGGCTCGACACACTCAAGGTTGGGCCGGTGCTCAAGCCCTGGCAGAGTGTGCACGATCAGCTCAGCAGCTACTTTCAGGATCCGCACGTCAAGCTGGCGGTCAGCTTCCAGTCCAAGTACCTCGGCATGTCGCCTTTTGACTGCCCGAGCCTGTTCACGATTCTGCCGTTCATCGAGTACGAGTACGGCATCTGGCATCCCATCGGCGGCTGCCATGCGCTGATGCAAGCGCTGGCCAAGCTCGCGGATGAGATGAACGTGAAGATCATCACGGATGCTCCGGTAGCAGAGGTACTGCTGACCGCGGACAACCGCGCAACGGGCGTGCGCATCGCGGGCAAGGGACCGCTTGCCAACGCGACGTTCAACCACGAGCATGTCTTCATCAACGCGGACGCGACGTGGGCGCTCAAGCACCTCATTCCCGCCGCGGCCCGCGATCGTGCGGGCTCGCAGTACCAGCCGCAGACGCTGGACGCAAAGAAGTACTCATGCTCGACGGCGATGCTCTACTTGGGCGTCGATGGCGAAGTGAACCTGCCCCACCACACGATCTACGTGAGTGCCGCGTACCAGCAGAATCTGGCGGACATCACGACCAACGGCACTATCAGCAGCGATCCCAGCGTGTACGTGTGTAATCCCTCACGCATCGATCCGACGCTGGCGCCCAAGGGCAAGAGCAGCATCTATCTGCTCATCCCCACGCCCAACTGCGATGGCAAGGTGAACTGGGAGCAGGCGATGCCCGGCTACCGCGAACGTGCGCTTGATCAGGTGCGCGACCAGATGGGTGTTGACCTGCGTGGCCGGATCGAGCAAGAGGTGGTGTACACGCCCGACACGTGGAAGGGCCAGAACATCAACAAGGGCGCGACCTTCAACCTTGCTCACAACCTTGGCCAGATGCTCCATCTGCGGCCGCAAAACAAGCTGCAAGGCTTTGACAACCTGTATCTGGTTGGTGGCGGCACCCATCCCGGCAGCGGCCTGCCGACCATCTTCCTGAGCGCTCAGATCAGCACGCGCATGCTGTGCGAAGTAACGGGCAAGCAGTTTGCCGGCGCGAGCCAGCGTGTCCGCGAGATTGGTGTGAAGCGCGAGATGCAAGCGGTGTGACCCGTCCGGTTAGTGGTGTGGATATCCGCCGGATAGTCGGTGGATAAGCACCCTTGCGACACAGCTCAAAGGCAGTTTCTGGTATCATCGCGGCATGGCACGGATCGCCACTCGCACACTGCGCATGACGCGCGTTGTTTCCGCCTGCGCACTGCTCGTGCTGGGCTTTATCATCGCCACAACGACTACCCGCGAAAAGGGCTGGCACTTTGGCGAAGGCTGGTTCATCAGCGTCGCGAATGCATCGCTGCAAGCGGGCTTCAACCGACCACGGCTGATGGACTACACCCCCAAACCGCCCGGACCGTACACGCAGGCAGCGTGGAACAGCGACTACGCATTCGCGTGGCGTCCCTTTCACGCACGGGAGATCTTCTCAGGACCGTCGGCGGCGCCGGTTGTCAACTGGCAATTCGTTGTCGTGCCGCTGTGGCCGTTCGCGGCGGCTTCGCTAGCGACACTGGCATATGCACACGGACGGTTGAGCATGCTGCGCGACATCCGTAGCCACGCGTGCGTGCAATGCGGGTATGACATGCACAGCGTGCCGACGCTCGAAGGCCGAAAGATCTGCCCTGAGTGCGGCGGCACAGCGTGCTCACTGCGTGCAGCGTGAAATGAAACAAGCCCGCCGGTTGGACCGACGGGCCTGTGAGAGATGTTGGTGTTGGTTGGTGGTGTTGCTGTTCGTGGTAGCGTTTACGCCGCAGCCTTCTGCTTCATGGCGGTCGCCGCCTTCCGCATCGCCTTCGGCTTGCTTTCCACCGTCTCCGCTGCGCCGCCTTCCGACAGCTTGAAGCGGGACACCAGCTCACGCAACTGCTCAGCCTTGTTGCTCAGCTCGCTGCTGGCCTGCGCAGCCTGCGATGCGCCGCTGGTCGCTTCACGCGTCACGCTGTTGATGTTCTCCAAGCTCCGGCTGATCTGCTCGCTCGCGCTGCCCTGCTGCTCCGCAGCCGCCGCGATGTTCTGGATCATCGATGCAACATCCTTCACGTTGTTCACGATCATGTTCAGGCTTTCACCAGCGGCCTGGGCCTTCTGCACACCCGTCTCCACCTGCTTGGTGCCACTGTCCATGCGGTCCACCGCGCGACGCGTCTCATCCTGAATCGCGCGGATGCTCTCGCCGACCTCTTCGGTCGCCTTCTGCGTCCGTTCGGCCAGCTTGCGCACTTCGTCGGCCACCACCGCAAAGCCGCGGCCATGCTCGCCCGCTCGTGCGGCTTCGATCGCCGCGTTGAGCGCCAGCAGGTTGGTCTGGTCGGCGATGTCGTTAATGACCTTGATGATCTCACCGATCTGTTCGCCTCGCTTGCCCAGTTCGGTCACGCTCTGGCTGCTTGCGCTCACCGCTTCGTTGATGGCCTGCATGCCTGCGATGGTCTCCGCCACCACCTGGCCGCCTTGCGTCGCGCTCTGGCCGCTGGCTTCCGAGCGGTCGCGGGCCGTCGACGACTTGGCACCCACTTCAACGACGCTCGCTGACATCTCCTGCACCGCGCTGCTGATCTGCGTGACCTGCTCGGCCTGCTGCTCCATGCCGCGGGCCATTTCTTCGCTGCTGGCTGCGATCTCGGTCGACGCAGCGGCCACGTCCTGAGCGCTGCGACGCACCTGCAGCATGATGTCCTGGATGCGGACCACAAAGGCGTTGAACCACTTGCCAAGTTCGCCCAGTTCGTCAGGACGCTGCTCGTCCACACGGCGGGTCAAGTCAGCCTCACCCTGCGCGATATCCTTCAGACGCTCAATCAGCAGGTTCACAGGCTTCGTGATGCTGCGGGCGATGAAGAACGCCGTCAGAACGCCCACCAACACTGCAACACCCACGAACGCCAAGACGATGGTTTGCGACGTCGAGAGCTGGTCGGCAACCGCCTGCTCAGTTGCATTGCTGGACTCGTCCAGCATCACGACGAGCTCGTGAGCCGACTTGGAGATGCGGGGCCCCACCACGCCCAACTTGTTCACGCGAATGTCTTCGATGGCTTCGTTGGCATTCTTCACGCCGACCGCTGCGTCGAGATACGCGGTGAAGTTCGCCTTCAGTTCGCGCACATTCTCAGTGGCCGGCGCGTCACCACCAGCGGCGATCGCATCGTCAAACTCCTTCAGAGCGCCCGTGCCGCTCTCCTGCATCGTCTTGAAATCGTTGTCATCGCCCGTGTAGAGATACCGCAACATGAGCGCACGCGTTGCGTTCACATCCGCGGCTGTGTCATAGAGACGCTCCCGCAATGCAGGCAACTTGGCGACTTCGGGAGCGCTGTTGAGTTCATCAAGTGCACCCACCACTTCCCGAATCGCCGGGCTCATTTCCTGGTCAAACAGGCGATCGCGTTCAAGACGGACCTTGACCAGTTCGTCGAAAGCCTCCTTGCTCGTATCAAGATCGACGGCGACTGACTCCGCGAGCTGCTTCGCTTTCTCATCCGTCAGTCGCGGGACCAGTTCGTCAATCTTCTCTTCCGCCGTCGCAAACTCCTTGCGAGCCGACTCGGCGGAGGTGATCTTGCCATCGGTCATGAACGACCGCTGGTCGATGCGCATCGAGAGTGCGGCATCGGATACGAGTGCGCACAGTGCGATATCGCTCGCGACTTTGCTCAACTGCTCCGAGGCCTGCTTGCCGGTTTGCGTGACATCCCACCCCTTGAAGCCGACGACGCCCAGAAGCGCAATCGAGCAGCCAAACCCCAACGCCAGTTTTCGAGCGATCGTCAGACGCATCTTGAACCTCTCCTGATATGAACCCCTTGAAAGACGGATCACACACCAGAGTGCGATCTGATTCAGGTGATCGACACCCCCAGTCAGACACATGTGTGTCGCATTTTCGCGGGAGCCACTTCTGGTGTAAACACCGGGCAATCGGGATGGGCGGTACCCCGGTAGCGGGATTTCGCGCAAGCAGGGCACCGCACAACAGCGTGTGAATTGATTCTGATTTCGAGTGTGCCTCACCATGTGGCACGTCCGCAACGCAAAGACAACAGGCCCGCCGGCATGACCGACGGGCCTCTGAGAGATGTTGGTGTTGGTTGGTGTCGTTGGTGGTGGTGGCGTTCACGCAGCGGCCTTCTGCTTCACGGCGGTCGCCGCCTTCCGCATCGCCTTCGGCTTGCTTTCCACCGTCTCCGCCGCGCCGCGTTCGGACAAGTCGAAGCTGGACACCAACTCACGTAACGGCTTCGCTCAGCTCCGGTTGATCTGCTCGCTCGCGCTGCCCAGTCGCTCCGCAGCCAGCGCGATGTTCTCGATCATCAACGCTACTTGCTTCACGTTGTTCGCGATCATGCTCGTCCGCTCGCGCGGGTTTCATCGCTGCGTTGAGCGCCAACAGGGTGACATGAAGGTCGTGAACGCACAAGCGTTTGGGTTCATATGAAAACACCCGGGCGCCTTGACGGCCTGTCCCGCCTGCGGGAGCCTTGCATAGACTGGAAATCAACCTATCGCGTCGCCTTTCGTCGCACGTGCGACGGTGCGCGGCTGCCGGAGTCTCCGCATGGCCTCTTTGCTTTCGCGTACTGGTCTGGTTCTGGTCCTCGCTGCTGGTGCAGCGGTGGGCGGCGGCATGTTCGTGGCTGCGGCATCGTCGCGTGCTGTTGCCCAAGGCGCGCCGGCCGCTTCGCAGCGTATTGCGACGGTGGACACGCTGGCAGTGGTTGAACGCCTGGTGCTGAGCGATCGCTATCGCCCCGCGCGCGACCGCTTGACCGAAGAAAAGAACGCCGCGTTGAAGGTGATGCGCGAGAGCATCGCCAACATTGAGACGCGTGCCCAAGGCCTGCCGCAAGACAGCCCGGAACTCCGCGGCCTGGCCCAGCAGTACAGCCAGCTCACCGAAAGCCTGCAGTCCGAAGAACAGAAGGCTGTTGCGGAGCAAGATGCATTCAACGCCCAGCAGATCGCCGAGGCGTATCGCCTCGTGACCGAAGCCGCAGCCAAGCTGGGGGCCGAGCGCGGCTACACCCACGTGCTGCAGACGCGCGGCGGAGAAGTCACGTTCCGCAGCCGCGGCGTGGCCGGCACGATTCAGGAGATTCTGGCTCGCAACGTCGTGAGCAGCCCTGCAGGCGATGACCTGACACAAGCGATCATCGAGCAGTTCGGCGTGGCCAACGTGAATGTTGATATGCCGCCTGCTGCCACTGCCCCTGCTGCGCCCGTGAATCCCGCAGCTCCGGCGGTGCCGGCGACGCCTGCGACGGCCCAACCCGTGCAGCCGCAGTAACGCTCGCAGCGGTGCAACGCAAGCGATACAACAGAAACGCCGTGCAAAAGCACGGCGTTTTTTCGTTGGCGTTTGTGTGGCAATCCATCAACCGAGCTTTATGCAGCAAGCCGCGCGATCTCACGACGCTCGTCGGCGGCAGAGCGCATGCGAATCGCGAGCGTGGTGATGTCATCGGCCTGGTGCAGACTGCCGCACTGCTCGTCGAGCATGTACTCCAGTTGCGTCAACACCGACGACGGTTCATGGGCAGCGAGGCGTTTGAACAGCGACTCGAGATGATCAACGTGCGCGTACGCATGCTTGCCCTGCGCCAGCCGTGCGGCTCGCAGAGCCTTCTCCACCGGGAAAGCCGCTTCAAGACCATCGGTATACAGCACGAGAGTCTCACCCGGGGCGAGCTTGAAGCTCCTGGTGGGGAACTCCGCATCGCTGAAGACGCCAAGCAGCGGACCGTCAGTCTCGACTTCGCGTGCGCCGCGGCCGCTCATCACGATGGGCGCCGGATGACCGGCACCTGCGATGTGAGCTTCACCCGACACCGGATCCACGATGCCGTAGACTGCCGTGGCGAATCGTCCTGTGTGGAGACTGCTGTCAAGCAAGCGGCGGTTCAATCGCTCAAGCACCAGCGTGGGCGAGCGTTCACTTTCATCGTGATCGCTGCTGAGCAGACTGTTGGTCAGCACCATCGTCAGCAGCGCCGCGGGCACACCGTGCCCCACCGCGTCCGCCACGAAGAACGCAACACGCCCGTCAGCCAGTTGGCGCACGTGATAGATATCGCCCGACACGGCATTGACAGGGCGGTAGACCACACCCATTTCAAGCTGATCCACAACAGGCAGTGGCGATGCGGTGAATTCGTGCTGCACGCCCGCGGCAAGGTGCAGTTCCTCGTGCATGCGTTCCACTTCAGCTCGTGCGCCGGCTTGCACGCGCAGCGTGATGGAAAGCTCACGCGACATCTGATCCACCAGTTCCTGCCGCTCAGACAGCGCGAAGAGCATGGCAGCGACCACGCGTGCAGGCGTGTTGGCCGGTTGCACGATGATGCCCTGCTGCTGCAAAGGCTTCCAACGTGCATGATCGTCCGCGAGAATCAATGCCGGCAAGTTTGCGGTACGCAGTTCATCCACGCAGCGATCGATAGCTTCGACCGACTGGCGCTTGCTGACCAAGAGCAACCCAGCGGCAGCGTGCGTGCGCAGCGATTCATCGCCGCCGCACAGTCTCGCCAGCAGTTGATCAAACGTCATGCGCTGCGTGCTGGGCGCAATTGGGTCCGGCCACGAGGCCAGAACCTCGCTCACCAGCGAGCCTTCGCTCTCTGACAGTGATCCACAGGATGCCACGAGAATGTTGTGTTGTCCCATGCAGGCCCCAGCAAGAAGAAACGTCGCCCGATCGCAACGCCAACGAAAGATCGGCTCGTACGTCCACCTGCCTAGCCCGTCCGTGGTTTCTTTGGCCCAAACAGGGCCCTCGTCTGACCGACTATGCCGCTGTGTGTGTGTTCTCGGGCATGTGCCTGTCATTTGCCGCGTACGAGATGCACGACGCTGCTGACAAGCCCCGCGACTACAGCCACACTGATGCCCGTGATAATCAGCAGTGCGATCATCGCGGGCATCTGTCCTCGCTCCAACCCAGGCGGCGCGATGTACGCCTCAGCGGGATTGTCACGCGAGATCGAAACTTCAACCTTGAGGTCTCCCGCCGCTTGCTGCGCGTCCCACTTCTGCCAGAGCACATTCGGAATCGCATCGTCGTGTGCTCCGACGCGCGTGACGGTGCGTGACGCACCTTGCAATTCGTAGACTGCGATCGCCTGCACACGAGCAAGAACCTCGCCTCGGCCACCCGGCTGGAACTTCTCCGTTCTGATCGCACGAGCCTCGAGCATTGCCGGCACACGTGTCCGACCAAGCTCGGTCGACTGCCAAAGCCGGGCCGGATAATTCGTTCCAGCCACGAACGCACCGATGCCGACGGTCAAGACGAGAAAGAAGATGACCGGCGCGACTCCGTCCTGCGGAAAGGACATTCGCATAGCCGTTACGCCTTCGCCGGCTTCTTTACCAGCTTCTTTGCCAGTTCATCGCACTTGGCAGCCAGATCAAAGTCCTTTTGCGTGATGCCGTTGGCGTCGTGGGTTGCCAGCGTCAGCGTAACTTTGCTGTAGCGAATGAGAATGTCGGGGTGATGCTGCAACGATTCGGCGATAGTGGCGACCTGATCGACGAACTTCATCGAACTCACAAAGTCCGGAAACAAATACGTCCGCTGAATGGCCTCCCCCACGAGGTTCCACTCTTTGGCTTTCTTGAGCTGCGACTCGACCTGCGAGACGGTCATCTTCTCCATGTGCCGTTTCACTTTCCCACGGCGCGCGACCGGAATGGGTCGCGGGCACAAAACCGATAAGCCTCAGGCACTGTAGCATTGTGCCCGTTGCCCGCTGATTCGCTTCCAACGCCGACCACGCGACTGGCCCCGAGCCCCACGGGTGCGTTACACCTCGGCAACGCCCGCACATTTCTCGTGACGTGGGCACTCGCGCGTCAGCAAAACATGCGCATCGTGCTGCGAATAGAGGACTTGGACACTCCTCGCGTCAAACCAGGCGTGCTGGACCTGACAGTTGATCTGCTCGCGTGGCTGGGCATGGATTGGGATGACGGCCCCATCATCCAATCGCATGACTTGCCCCACCACCGCAATGCCATGCAGCAACTCGTCGCCGCCGGCCACGCCTTTCCAGACGCTCGCACGCGCAAGGAGCTGGAAGAACTCGCCAGCGTGCAAAGCGCTCCCAACGAAGGGGCCCACGAACTGGTCTTTCCAGCATCGCTGCGGCCTGCAACGTGGCCTCGCACCTTTCATGATGACGCACCGGCATGGCGATTCGTCACGCCACCAGAGCCAATCGCCTTCACCGACACCTTCGCGGGCCCGCAAGTGACGAGCCCCGCCACGACCATCGGCGACTTCATCATCTGGACGCGGCGCGATGCTGCCGTGCCGGGCCAGCCCGCGTATCAACTCGCGGTCGTTGTTGACGATGCTCGCCAAGGCGTCACGCATGTGATGCGAGGCGATGACCTGGTCGAGAGCACAGGTCGCCAGTTGCTGCTGTACCGCGCACTGGGGCTGACCAATGAACCAACGTACCTGCACTTGCCGCTTGTGCGAGGCACCGATGGCCGACGCCTCGCCAAGCGACACGGCGATACGCGGCTGGATGCTTACCGCGATCGAGGCGTGAGTGCGCAGCGTGTCATCGGGCTTGTCGCATACTGGTGCGGAATCACAACCCAGCGCCAGCCCATGTCCGCTGGTGAGTTTCGCGCTGCACTGCGGCTCTCTACGATTCCTAAGGGTTCGATCACGTTTACGGCGGAGGACGACGCATGGCTGCTCGCGAAAACCTGACCACTCACACCGCTCTCGCGACGATGCTCGCCGTGAGCCTCACGCTGCCCAGTTGTGGCCAGAACTCGCCAGCGACGCCCGCGAAGCCTGCTGAAAAGCCGGCAGAAACCAAGCCAGCGGAAACGAAGCCTGCCGAAACCAAGCCAGCAGAAAGCAAGCCTGCTGATGCGAAGCCCGCAGACGCCAAGCCCACAGAGACAAAGCCCGCAGAACCCGCGATCGATGATGCCGCGTGGCCTCAGCCTGCCAATCCCATCGGCTCGCTCGAATCAATGGACGTGAAACTGGGCGGCAAGACTTTCAGCCTTGAGAAGGCCGTGACCAACCAAACTCGCTTCGGGGGACTCTCCGGTCGCCGCAGCATTCCAGAGTCGGGCGGCATGATCTTCATCTTCTCCTATCCGATGCTCATGCAGTTTGTCATGCGCGACTGCCCGATTCCCATTGACATCATCTACGTCGACGCGGGCGGACGCATCACTGCGATGTACAACATGCAACCCGAGGCCCCGCGCGGCGAAGGTGAGAAGGACCTCAATCCGCTCAACGGCACCAACAGCAAGTACGAAAACCGATTGCGCAAATACAGCAGCCGCTTCGATTCGCTCATTGCAATCGAACTCAAGGGCGGTACGCTCAACATCGATGGCAGCAATCCGGGTGGCATCGAGCTCAAGGTCGGTCAGAAGCTCGACCTCGATGTACAGGCCCTGCGTAAGCTGGCGAAGTAATTCGCGGAGCAACTCGCCGCGTCACTCGCGGCATCATCACACCATCGCTGCGGCAAGTTTGTCAAACGCAAACTGCTGCGACACGTTGCTGTCCACTTCGCGTTCGCAGTCACGAATGGCGTCCAGGGCGCGCAAGACGCGTTCTCGTGCCGCATTGTCGCTCGCGCCGCGCAGCCGCTTGGTCCAGAACCATGCAAGCACGCGCAGCATCCACTCTGCCGCTGCGCGGTTCGCCGCTTCTTTGCTTGCGTTGTCATGACTCTCGACCCAGGCCTTGGCCCATTGATCGGTCATCTCCGCCATCGCCGGACCGAAGTCCACGCTGTGCTTGCCTGCAGCGATCAACTGCAGCATCGGGTCCACTCGCTGCCACCACGTGTAGATGCCCGTTTCCACGCATCGCATGACCGCGCCGGGCGAGCCTGCCGCGAAGTCCACCAGCCATTGCAGTTGCGAGGGCTCGACGTTCAGCCGCCCGTCCTTCATCGCCTGCTTCACCCATGCATTCATCGCGGCGGGGCTGAGCGACGCACACGTCACGCGCTGGCATCGGCTGCGAATCGTGGGCAGCAGCACCTCGGGCGCGTTGCATACCAGCATCATCACGGTGCGCGCAGGGGGCTCTTCGAGAAACTTCAGAATCGCATTCTGCGATGCTTCCTTGCCGCCTGAGAGATACTCGGCTTCATCGATGATGAACACACGACCTGCCAGGCTCTTGCCCGGAACACTCGGCGCCAGCGTGCCCGGCTCGAGCATGAAATGTCGAAGCACATCGATGGAAATCGACGTCTGCTTCTTCTTGCGAACTTCGGCATCGGGGTGATACGCCGCCAGTTCCTTGTTGATGACCGCCAGGTCAGGGTGCGTGCCGCTTCGGAGCAGTTGTTGCACGCGCGAGTCAGGATCAGGCGCAAGGTCGCCCGTCAGACCGGCACTGGTGGTTTCATCCAGAATGAGCGATGCAAACGCGAGTGCGAGCGTGAACTTGCCCACGCCCTGCGGCCCCTGAAAGATCCACGCATGGTGCACACGCCCCGATGCCACCGCGTCGCGCAGCAACGCTGCGGGCTTCTCCTGCCCCAGCACCTGCGACAACGCCAGCGGCGCCTGCACCGGAGGCAGCGGCGGCACGGGGACTTCCTGCTCGCGCGGTGCACGCGCGGTCAGGCCACCTTCACGACTCGATGCGGGACGCTTCGCCACATGCGATGATATGGAAAGGCCCTGCGAAAGCAACGCCGCGTTTCATGGGCTTGGCAAACTTACGACGGGTACGCCCAGTTTCCAGCCAATACGAAGCCATCGTGCATCGTCTGTTCCGCTACGTAAATCGGCCGGTTGTCGTCCACCAGCGCCCCCAGCACCGCGAAGCACGCCGCCTCGCGAAACTCGGCAGGCACGCCAACGGCCGCGGTGCTTTCGCAATACCTGAATCGCTGCTTGAAGGCCTGCAACAAAGCGCGGTTCTTGACGCCCCCGCCCGCAAGCAGCGCACAATCGTGCGCACGCGGAACCGCCTCGCGCACTGCTTGTGCAATCGCGTGACACGCTGTCGCTGCAAGATCGTTGGGCGAAACGCGCGACGCAAGCGACGCGATGTAGCTCGTCAGTTCATCCCCCGTGCCCAAACTCCGCCCCTGCGCCGCCTGTGCCCGCAGCGCCGCCACGAATTCTCGCAGCACGTATTCCTGCACGTCACCCTGCATCGCCCGCGCACCGTCGTGGTCATACGGCACACGCAGATACGACCTCGCGATGAAATCCAGAATGTGGTTGCACGCACAGAGATCAAACCCGTGCACGACCGAATCCTCACCGGTGCGATAGTCCGTCACCGGCGCGTATGTCACATTGCAGAAACCACCAAGGTTGACAACCAGATCGACCCGACCCGACCCGAGCGCTTTGCCCATGAACAACACACGATCCGCCACGGGCGTGATCGGCGCGCCCTGTCCGCCTCGCGCCAAGTCTGCCTGCCGCAAGTTGAACACAACCGGCGTTCGCGTGGCATGCACCAGGGGCGCCGGCTCGAACAACTGCCATGATACCGGAGGTGCGTGGAACACAGTCTGTCCATGCACGCAGATCAAGTCGGCCTGCGTACCCGCAAGCAGTCGCTCCACGACGCGCGCGTGCAGCAGTGAAAATTCGCGTGCGAGTGTCGCGATGGACCCCGCCGTCATGGGTCGCTGCTCCGCCAGATCGCGCAGCGGCTGCTTCATCTCGCCCAGATCATCGCTCACTCCCGCGACGAAACGGCACTGCATCTCCATGCCTTCGCCATCAATCTCGAGCAGCGCAGCATCGATGCCGTCAAGGCTCGTGCCCGTCATGCACCCCACCACTTTGCGAAACTTGCCACGAGTCGCCATGCGATTCACTCCGCCATCAACAAACGCTTGATTGTCGCAAAGTGCTTGCAACTGTTCTCAAGGCCGCCCGACCGCGACCGCGCCAGCCACAAGCGTCGATGATTCTCTTCAAAGATGCCCAGCCAGGCGATGAGGGTTTCTTCCGTCAGCGGCTCACCAGCGTGCCCGATCTGGGATGTCGGCGCATGCAGTGCCATGAGCGCTCGCTCGCACGACAAGACGCTTAGCCCCAACGTGTGCCGTAGTTCATCTGCAATCAACTGATCGCTGCAAGCCGGAACGTTCGCCCCCAGCCCACGCAGCTTTGCCAAGGCATCCTGCCACAGCTCTCGCGTGCGTTCTTCACCTGCGTCACGCGCAACTTCGCGCACGGTGCCCGCGCTGTTATGCAGACTCGCGAACAGCGCCGTCGCGTTGCGAAGTCGCGTCAGTCCCTTGCGACTGAAGCCGCCTGCAATTTCGCGCAGTCCCGCGTCTATGTCGCCTATGGCTTGCAGCCACCCTGCAATTGCCGGACCTTCCTCGCCCCACACATGCCGCGCGTGCACCGTGCGGTCCGCCGCCAGTTCACCCGTCCACGCCGCCGCGATGCCTTGCGTGATCGCATGCAGCGCGATGGGCCACTGCTGCCAGTGTCCCACATCTCCCCATTCACACAAGAGAAAGCCCCGCGCGCGTTCCGACGTCGCGGCGTGCAGCGCCGCTGTCACGTTCGCCTCCCGCTCGCGTGTGCGACCTGTGATAGCCCGCCAACTGCTCGTGCCCGGGCACACCCACGCTTCCAACCCCGCATCATGCACGCGTTTCACGTGCGCTGCAAAGGGCGTATCGGGCTCGTAACCCCACACCAGCGCGATCATGTCGTGCTCGCGCAGCGATGCAAGCTCCGCAGCGTGCTCGGGTTTATCCGCGTGCGTCAGGATCACGTCCGCCCAGAACATGGGCCGCTTGCCCAACTCGCGCACGCTCGTTGCGATCTTTCGCAGGAACTCCGTGAACACTGCGACCCGCCCCCGTCGCTCAACCTCCAGCTTGCTCCGCCCGTACGCGATGTCGTACACCTCGTCGCAGTTGATGTTGAAGAGCTCCCCCTTCACGCATCGCGCCTGCTGCGTAATCAAGTCGCGCACAAACGTCAGCGATGCAGGCTCGGTCGGACACAACGAAAATGGCCCGCTTCGAGGCCAGATATCAAACATCCAATCGCCCATCGTCTCGGCGAGGTGGGTATACGCAGGCAGCCGCAACCAGTGCGCCAGGTGCCCAAAACAGTTCTGATTGGCCGCAACTTCCACGCCTCGCGCACCTGCATACGCATCAATCCGGCGCAGCTCATCAGGCGTGATGGGCGACCAGCCCTGCCACGCCGTATCGTGCCTGCTGTACGCAAATGTGTGCTCGATGTAGAGCTGCAAGTGGTTGCACTTGAACGCCGCCAACGTGTCAATCAGCGTGTACAGCTCGCGCATGGTGGGCACGCGATCGCGTGACACATCCAGCATCACGCCGCGCTTCGCAATCGCCGGCCAATCTTCCACCACACCGCAAGGCATCCTTCCGGCGTTCGCACAGACTCGCACAAGCTGAGCAAGCGTCGCCAATCCGTGCCGCACACCCGCGGGTGTCGCTGCCTGGACACGCACGCCGCTGGGCTCCACCACCAGCGTGTACGTCTGCTGCGCGATCTCATCGCTTCCGCAAGGCGAGCCCGAAATCACAAGCGTCAACCAGCCTTGCAGCAATGCGGGCACGTGCGTCGGCGCGCTGAGCATCGCGGCGATCACCTGCGCCTCGACGCCAGTAGGCAACATGCACGCGCCGTCACGCACGGTCACTCGGCGTAGCGCAGGCGCACATCGCTCGGAAAGCTGTGACAACGTCAAGTTCTCTCCGCTCAATTCCATGCGGCAAGAAGGTAGTTAGGTTCCACGCATCGCGCTCACAGGGCGACCGCACGCGCAGACGACGACAGCCACCGCCGTACCGATCAACATGATCCACGGCGCACCAAGGTTTGCCAATGTCACCGGCGCAATCGGTCCCTGCGCAGGCAACAGTGCCACCACATCTGCTCCCATGGCACTGGTGATCGCCTGCAGTTGCAGCGTCCGCAGCAACACACTTGCCACATCGGGCTGCAACGCGAGTGAAACCACAAACCCCGCCGCCAGCGCGGCGATCGCACTCTGCGTGTTGCCACGCTTTGTCAGGATTGCCGTCGCGAACACGCCAAGCAGCCCCGTGTAGGCAAGCGCCATGACACCCAGCGCAAAAGGAATCAACGGAATATCACTGCGATCCTGCCACCACGCCGCACCGACCGCACCGAGCGTCAACACGCCCGCGCACACCACCACCATCAAGCGGCTCACCCACAGGTCGCGTCGCACATCACGCTGCGGCACGATCTTCTCATATGTGTCCTGTACCAGGGTGCTCGCCATGCTGTTCAGCGTCGCGTTGATGCCAATCGGCCCCACCGCCAGCACGCCCGCGATCATCAACCCGCGAGCGCCCATCGGCATCTCGTGCAAGATGAACGTCGCGAACACATCCTTGCTGGGCACGTTGGTTGCCGCGGTACCCATCACGTCAGGCCGCTGGTAGAACACGTACAGCAGCAGCCCGATGAGCAAAAACAGCAGTACAACCGGCACACTGATAAGCGTCGCCAGCAGCAGACTCTTGCCCGCTTGAAACGCATTGCGACACGTCAGCGATCGCTGCACCAAATCCTGATCCGTCGCGTACACCGCCAAATTGAGCAGCATCCAACCGGTCAGCCCTGTCAAGAGCGTGTTCTGTTTGTCAGGTGTCAACTCGATATGTGGCGGAACGGCGGAAACTCCAACAGGAAACGCGTGCAACTTGCCCGCGCCATCAAGTGCCGCATGAATCTCGGTCGCGCTTGCCGGTATCCGTTGCCACAGAATGACCGCCGCGACAACCGCAGCCCCCAGATACACGCACACCTGCAGCACGTCCGTCCAAATCACGCTGCGCACGCCGCCAAAGAACGTATAGATGGTTGCGATGGCCATGATGAGCACGATGCTCGGCACCATGTGCTGCAGCTCAGTGGTGCCAAAGAGCGCCAGCGACAGCGGCAGGGCCCCGATGTACGTTCGCGCGCCATTCGCCAGAATGCGCCCCAGCAAGTACGTCCAACTCGTCGCCGCGCGTGCCCCGGGACCAAACCGCGTCTCCAGCAGGTGATAAGGCGAGTGCACGTTCTTCTTGAAGTACACCGGCAGAAACACGCCGATCGTGATGAACGCTGCAATCAGCGGCCCCACCATCGTCGTCACATACGTCAGGTCACCCGCGTAACTCAGTTGCGGCACCCCCACAAACAACGCCGCGCTCTGCGCCGTGGCCAGCAGCGAAAATGCCACCGCCCACGCCGGCATGCTGCGCCCCGCAAGAAAGTAATCTTCCGTGTCCTTCGCCCCCTTGCGACTGAACCACCACCCGCTCACCACCAGCACCAGCCCGTACGCCGCAAGGACAACCCAGTCCCAGCCGTGCAGACCCGTCGCGCTCAACGATGACGAGGCTTCGTTCATAGGTGCATCCGTGCAGCCAGTCGCCCGATCAATCCAGTTGTAGGCCGCACACGCAGGCCGCGACGCAACGCCTTCGCGGGGGTAGAGGTGGCGACGATCCGCGAAAAATGCGACCAAGGGTCTTGCACCACCGTGCGGCTTCTGGTAGTCTACACGACTGTGCGTTCTTACATATGCACGACGCGCTCGCGGTCGGTCGCACTCGTCGTCATATCTGTGTTCTGTCGTTCGTGGAGGTCACCATGCCGCGTCGCTCGCATGCCGCGTTCACGCTCATCGAACTGCTGGTGGTCATCGCCATCATCGCTTTGCTCATTGGCATTCTGCTACCCACGCTGGGTAAAGCCCGCGCCGTCGCGCAACAGGTAAAGTGCCTTGCGAACAACAAGATGTTCGCGACCGCGACGATTCTGTACGCCAGCGACTACAAGGAACGCATCTGGCCCGCCGTCCCGCGGAACGCTGCAGGCGTTGTCACTTGGCCCGCCGACCCCAGCCCCGCCAACGCGCCGGGAGATCCCAACGTCTTTCTCTGGGCGCAGGTCATTCAAAACGGCGAGCGTCGTCCGGGGTTGTTCTTTCAGTACGCCGGCGCAAGCCAAGAAAGCGCCGAGTGCCCCACCAACAAGCGCCGTTCCACCGACGGCACTGTGCGTGAGAACATCTGGGGAGCTCGCACAGGCGTGCAGTTTGATTACTCCATGATGGACGAGATGGAAGGCGCCAAGCTGGGCCTCAACTGGGAAGTCGGCTACCTGCGGCCCGACCGTCCGCAACCCCGACTGCTTGCAGCCTCAGAAGAGCAGTTCATGACCAAGCTGCGGAGCATGCCGATCTTCTTCGAAGAGAACACGCGCTTCAACAACCAGCAGTTCCGCGATGGCGGCTTCGGCAACGTCGACCAGATGAGCCACCGCCATGCCGGTGGCGGCCACGTCACCATGATCGACGGCGGCGCGGAACTCGTGAAGTTCCCCTGGGACAACAACGACAACGTCGAGAACCCGAATCTCGACTTTGTCGCCAACGACTTGTACGTGCGCGGCTTCCGCCCCACCTGGTTTGCGATAAGCGACGTCAACCCGCGATTCGGCACGCCCCAGCCGTACGGCTGGATCAATGATCCGCGCTGATCAGACCGCGTGGTCAACATCAACTCTGTGGCGGCGTCGGCACGAGCGGCTCAGGTGCCATCGCGCCCTCAGGTATCCTCCACGCCGCGCCGCATTCAGGACAGACAGTGCAACCGTCTGCATGCGACTGAAGATCTCGCAGCGAAAACTCGCATGCCGGGCACAAACGTGACAACAGCGTGCGACGAATGGCATGGGGGATCACGTAGCGCCGGTACATGGGCCAGAAACCGACAATTCCGCCCAAGAGTGCCCCATAGAGATACGCCATTATCGCGACAAGCGCGAGCGCCGACACTTGGCGACCGCTCTGGGCAGGAAACCACTGCGCGAACATCGAAATCATGGAGTGTTCACCGAGCAAGGGAGCTCGTCCTATGGCTCGCGGCATGAGCCACAGCCATACAACACCCCATGCAATTGTGATACCCAAAGACGTGAGAAAGTACAATCCAATCCCGCGCAACCAGGCCCGATGGACAGGCACATACCCCGGAACGAGTCCACGCTTTACCGCTCGCCGCAGTTCTCGCTCACGACCGATGACGAGTTGCACACCGCGCATGGAACCACGCACGCTTGCTCCCCGATCATCCTTGAGCTTGATTCGCATGTCTGCTCCCTCTCAAACTCAATCCCACCGCGAACGCGTCGGCGTACCCGGCGTGATGGCTTCTGCCGGGATGCGCCACGCCCCGCCGCACTCTGGACACACCGTGCAGCCGTCGGCCTCTGACGTAATCTCCATGAGCGAGAAGTCACACGATGGACACCGCCGCAGCAGCAATCGGCGATAGCAGTACGGCCCCGGCGCCGCGCGAACCGACAAAGCCATTGCGGGGGCCACCATCAGCACGCCCGATCCAACCAAGACCGCGAGATACCCGTAGTGGATCAGTCCGTGAACAAACTCGTTGTTCGTGACCGGGCCGAGCAACTTCTCCGTCAGAGCGAGCGAGAGCGAGTTGGAGCCACGATAGCTGAAAGGAGTTTTGCCAACCAACATCGGCCCCGCAAACATCGCGATGTACAGAACGAAATGAAACGCCGCGTAGATGGAGATCACCCGAGCCTGCGCCTTGCCCCACGCTTCGAGCCGTGACTTGTCTGGCCGGATTCGGTTCGTCGAAGTGACGTAGTCCAGCTCACGCTCGCGCGTTACTGCGCTTCGAATCGACGGGCGCAGCACAATCGCGTTTCCCCGGTCATCCACATGCCTTGCACGGAGCAACACGCGTGGTCCCCCTTCCACTCACTCACACCAGCATCTTGAGCTGCTTGGGCTCCACCACTTCCTGATTCGTCGGATGCTCCGGATCAAGCCGGTACTCGCCGCTGAAGCACGCCGTGCAGTAGTGCATACCCGGACGCTGCATCGTGCTCAGCAGGCCCTCAAGGCTCAAGTAGCTCAGACTGTCAACACCAAGGTACTTGCGAATGTCCTCGACCGTGCGTTCGTGCGCAATCAGTTCGCTGCGCTGCGCAAAGTCCACACCGAAGTAGCACGGATGCTTGATGGGCGGGCAACTGATGCGCAGGTGAATCTCCTTCGCGCCTGCTGCTCGCAACTGGTCCATCTTCGCCTTCGTCGTCGTGCCGCGAACGATCGAGTCATCCACGATCACCAGACTCTTACCCCGCACCAGTTCATCGATGATGTTCAGCTTCAGCCGCACAGCACTCTGACGTTCCGCCGCAGTCGGCTTGATGAACGTGCGCCCCACATACCGATTCGGCACAATCGCCTCGCGGTACGCCAGCCCGCTGGCCCGCGCAAAGCCCAGTGCTGCGCTGCGGCCACTGTCGGGCATGGGCACCACAAAGTCCGCCCCCTTGGGTGCGGGCGCTTCCTTCGCAAGCACCTCACCCATGCGCTCGCGCGAAATCTGTACGTTTTGCCCAAAGACATTGCTCGCAGGGTGCGCGAAGTACACGTGCTCAAACACGCACTGGGCCAGACGCGGCGCGGGGTCAGCAAACCGCCGCGATGAAATGCCATGATCGCTGATCGTCACGATCTCGCCCGGCTCGACCTCGCGAATGAACTTCGCGCCAAGCACGTCCAGTGCCACCGTTTCGCTGCAAACCACCACGCCGCCGCTGGGCAATTCACCCAGCACAAGCGGCCGCCATCCCCACGGATCGCGCGCTGCTTCAATGCGATCCGGGAACAGGAAAACCAGACTGAACGCACCCTGCAGATACCGCAGCGTGTGCGCCAGCGGGTCGGGGCTCTTCATGCTCGCCGGCTGGGCCAGCATGTGAATGATGCACTCAGTATCGCTGGTGGTTTGAAAGATGTGGCCCGCTTCTTCAAACTCCGCCCGCAGCAGATCGTTGTTGATGAGATTGCCGTTGTGCGCCAGCGCAACCTGCCCGCCCACGTACTTCATCAAGATCGGCTGCGCATTGCACGCCACGCTGCCGCCCGCCGTGCTGTAGCGATTGTGCCCGATCGCGGCCTTTGGCCCGATCTTGTCGAGTTCACTCAGCGTGCCCGCATCGAACACTTCCGCAACCAGGCCCATCCCGGTCAAGCCGCCCAGTCGCTTGCCATCGCTCACCGCGATGCCCGTCGACTCCTGCCCACGGTGCTGCAGCGCATACAGCCCCAAGTACGCGTGCCGCGCAGGCGACGCTCCCGAAGCCGCAGGCGTGCGATGCCACACGCCGAACACGGCGCACTTTTCCTTGGGCTTGTTCTCAACACGCAGGACAGGCAACGCGAGCGGTGCGGGCATGTCCAAGCGTAGGAGCGACGCTGCGAGTTTCCGCTCACGTCGTCGTCACATCACGCCGCGAAAAGATCACACCCGTCACGATCCACAACGTCAGTGCGGTGCCACCCAAAATGCCCATGTCCCGCCACTGCCACTCGCCCGTCCGCAAAATCGCCAGCGGCTTGTAGTAGTCCAAAATGCTCATGAATCGCATGGACTTGGTGAATTCCAGAGCCGGATCAATCGTGTGCAGAAAACTCACCAGGAGCGAAAAAAGCGTGAGCACCAGCGTGCACAAGACCGCCCATGTACGGCGGTCGATAATGGTTGTGAAGAACGACGCAAGGCATCCCACCACCGCGTACGCCAGCCCCAGGTTCACCACCACCATCGCCAGTCGCCCCCAGTCAGGCGTTGCGACTGCACGAATCTCTGGCTTGATGAACTGCGCGCCAAAGTACGCCCCCGCATACATCGCCGCAAGCGTGAATACCGCCGTCAGCAGCCACGCCACCGTCTCACTCACGTACAGATTCCACCGACTGACAGGCAATGCAAGCAGCACATCAATCGTGCCGCGTTCCACTTCCGCCGCAGGCACGCGCGTCTGCACCAGCATGGCATGCGCCAGAATGGGCACAAGCACCAGCGGGTGACTCCACGCGATCGCAAACGCAACCTCCGCGATGCTCGCGCCCGTCGAATCCACGCCGCCAAACACCGCATCACGAAACTGCCGCACACCCTGCGGAATGAAGTTGCGCTGCATGAACCGCGCCTGCACCCGCGGCATCGCGTAGCAGAACAGCGCGGTAATGCCGAACACAATGCCCGACATCGCCAAGGAGGCGAACCAGACTTCACGAAGCGAGCGTTGGATAAGTCCGATGTTCATGGTGTTTCTGGTGAGCCGACCCTACAAGCTTCCTGTGTGGGGGGAGTGGCAGTCTTCCCATCTTCGCCGCAACTCGCGTCACCCACGTCTTCCGCTATCGCCTACCGCACGCCCTCCGCGGCCTCATCGTTGTAATACCGCATGAAAATCGTCTCCAGGTCCGGCCGTGAGATCGAGATATCCGCCACCTGCTGCGAGGCCACAAACGCCAGCAGTTCGCGCAAGTCACGTTCACTTTCGCTCGCCAGCGCGCCATGCCACTGCTCAGCGTTCTGCGCCGTCAGCCGCAAACACGCCGGCACCTGCGCGGGCACACCGCCCGGCTTCCACACAATGCTCACCTCATGCACCGCCTGCGACCGCAGTTCCGCCAGCGTGCTATCCGCAACGATCAGCCCCTTCTTCACAATCGCCACGCGTTCGCACAGCTCTTCCACTTCCGCGAGCGTGTGACTGCTGAAGAACACCGTCGCCCCCGCCTCGGCCCGCGCCCGCAGCAGCTTCCGCAACCGCTCCTGCATCAGAGGGTCCAGGGCCGTCGTAGGTTCATCCAGAATCAGCACCTTGGGGTCGTGCGCCATCGACAGAATCAGCCCCAGCTTCTGCCGCATGCCGCGACTCATCTGCCGCACCTTGACAGACAGATCCAGTTCGAGTACCTCCGCCAGCTCGCGCCCCCGCGCCACGATGTCGCGCCCGCGAATACGCCCAAACAGCTTCAACGCTGAGTTGCCCGTCAGCCACGGCCACAAACGCAAGTCGCCCGGAATCGCGCCCACCTCCGCCTTGATGCGATGGCTGTCGCGCCAGCAATCCATATCAAGGATGCGCGCCGTGCCGCTCGTCGCTCGCAGAAAACCCAGCAGCACGCGAATCGTCGTTGTCTTACCCGCGCCATTAGGCCCCAGAAATCCGTACAGGCTGCCCGCCGGAATCGACAGATTGATATCACTCACGCCTCGGCGGCTGCCGTACGTGCGAGTCAACGCATGGGTGCTGATGGAAACTGCCGTCATGTGCCTGCGAGCATAGATCATCGCGCTGCGCCGAACAAATCCAGCGAACACGCGACACCAGCACAACGCATAACCACCCCCGCGAGTTCGGCCAACCGCCCTCAACATCCGGCATTCATTCCCGACAAATCTCGCTCGTCAGATTTTTTGTCACAGCAGCGAACCACTCGCGTAACAAGTTAGTATATACTATCAAATCAAGTTACGAGGCTCTCCATGACCACTTCATCAACAACCACGCCCGACATCCCGACCGCCCAGCTTGTCGTCCCCGCTCGCTTCTCCCGCGGATGGTTCGCGATGGGCGTCACGCTCATCTGCGTTGGCTCCGTCTGGCTGCTCGCATCGCTGGGATACTTGCCCGAGATCAACTGGGTCTGGGTGCTCTTGCTCTTCGCATTGGGCCTCATTCCGCTGCTGGCCGCAGGACTCAACAAAGTCACCTTCATCTCCGGCGGCTTCTTCTTCGCGGCCAGCATCTCCTCGGTCCTGCGCCAAACCGGCAAGCTCGCCCTCAATGTCGAAGTGCCCAGCCTCATCATCATCGCAGGCCTGCTCACGCTCATCGCCATGGCGCTGCGCATCAAGACGCCCACGTGGCTCGTACCCAAGCGCCCCGTCGCTTACGCCGCACCAAACGAACACCTTGCGGGTCGGGTCTCTGCTGGCCGCGCCGCTTAGTGCATCTCGCCCGCGGCCCTTGACCCAACCCCGTTTGCTCCCTTTACTTGCCACCCGGGAGATCGCAGTGATCCCCCGCTTCCCAGACCACCGGCCCCGAAGTCTCGGTTCCGCCGGTCGGCAAGGTCGCTTGCGGCACGTTCGCGCAGCCATGCGCCTCGGCCAGCCCCAAGCAGTCGCGAGTTCCCCTCGCGGACATGGAGTTCTCAATGGCTCGTTATACCGGTCCCAAGCTCAAGCAGTCCCGTCGCATCGGCGCCCCGATCGTCGACACCCCCAAGCACACCAGCAAGCGCGCCCTGGTCTATCCGGGTATGCACGGCTACCGCGGCCGTCGTCTGCGCGACTACGGCGTGCGTCTGAACGAAAAGCAAAAGCTCAAGTTCCACTACGCCGTTCTCGAGAAGCAATTCCGCCTCTACATGGACAAGGCCGGTCGCATGCCGGGCAACACGGGTGACAACCTGATGGGCCTGCTCGAAGTGCGTCTTGACAACGTCATCCGCCGCGCCGGCCTCACCCGCACGGTGTGGGCCGCCCGCCAGATGGTGGCCCACGGCCACGTCTTCCTCAACGGCCGCAAGACCGACCGCCCCAGCTGCCAGATCGGCATCGGCGACGTCATCACCTTCAAGCCCAAGGCTCAGAAGCTCTGCAAGGACGCGATGGAAAGCCTCGCCGGCTACGAAGTGCCCGGCTGGCTCGACCTCAACCCCAGCGAGTTCAAGCTGAAGATGGTCGCCAAGCCCAGCACCGACCAGATCCCCTTCGACGTCAACACCAACCTCATCATCGAATTCTACCGCTAAAGCACCAAAGTACCGCGGCGATGAAGTACGCAAGCAAAGGCCCTGTCGAAGAGACGGGGCCTTTTTCGTAGACGCCAAGAAGTACCTGAGTACCGAAGTACCGAAGGCAATGCATCGCGCGTTGTCTTGCCTTCGGTACTTCGGTACTCCGGCACTTCATCTCTCCGTCTCTCCCCCTCCCTACCCTCCCCCTTCCCATGACCAAAGTCATCCGCAAGTACAAGACCTGGTTGCTCGCCATCTTCGGCATCTTTCTGATGGTGACCTTCCTCTTCAGTGGTCCCACCAACCCCTTCATGCCCGATCCCCGCAAACGCGTCACGGGCACGCTCTCAGGCGAGAAGGTCCGCGTGAGCGATCTTGCAGCCGCGAACACCGAACTGCAATTGCTTCGCGGCACCGCCCCCGAACTGCTCAACTCGCTCAACATCGAGGAAGACGACCCCATGCACTGGTTCATGCTCATGCGCGAAGCCACGCGCATGGGCCTGGTGGGCACGTACAAGGAAGGCGTCACCTACGTCTCACGCGTCGCCGAAACCCGCATTCCTGCGATGGTCTTCAGCGAACTGCGCGAGCAGTATCCCCAGTTCCCGCCCTCGTTCCTCGAACAGCTCACGATGAACCAGGTGCAGAACATGCCCCCCGCAGAGCGCGCCGAACGCATCGCGAGCATCACCACCAAGCTCGAAGCGGAACTGCCGCCCTCCAACACGCTCAACTATCAGGAACTGGGCAACGCTCTGGCCCGCCTCCGAGGCGTAGAGCGCATGATGACCGGCTACATCGCCGCCGCCCGCATGAGCGACAAGCGCCTCGTCAGCGTCGCCCGCGATTTTGAAGACGTCACCCTCGCCGACATCGCCTTCGTCAAGGCCACGCAGTTCGTGGACGACTCGCTGACGTTCACCGAGGAGCAGATCGCCGCCCAGTGGGAGAAGTACAAGAACACCGCGCCCGGCGCCGCGACTGCCGAAAACCCCTTCGGTTTCGGGTACATCCAGCCGCCGCGCGTCAAGTTTGAATACATCACGCTCGAACGCGCCGCGATCGAAAACGCCATCACGCTCGATCCCGTCGACATCAACAAGCAGTGGCAGCTCAACCGCGCCAAGTTCCCGGGCGATTTCGCCACCGAACGCCCTCGCATCGAGCGCGAGCTCCGCATGCAGCGCGCCGACACCATCATGCTCGATGCCGAACGCGCATATCAAGCCGCCGTGCGCAGCAGCGTCCGCGGCATCGAAATCGTGGATGGCGTCAAGCGCCTGCCCGCCGATTGGGCCAGCCGCGCCCCGTCCCTGCAGAGCCTTGCCGAGAGCATCGCCGCAGGCGTCAAGGCCAGCGCCAAGCTCTCCATCACCACGCCCGTCGTCACCTCGCGCACCAGCAACTGGACGCGCGTGAGCGACGCCGCCAACACCGCAGGCATCGGCAACGCCGGCTATAGCTCGGGTGCGAGCAACTTCGGCCTCAGCGATCTGCTCGCAGGCACGTACGAACTCAGCGACTCCACGCTGCTAGGCGTGCAGAAGGGCGTCGCCTTCGAAGGCGTCTTGAAGGATCAATCGAGCAATGCCTACTTCTTCCTCGTGACCGACGTCCGCAAGACCGGCCCCGCCGACACGCTCGACGAAGTGCGCGATCAGATCGTCACCGACCTGCGTCAGCAGGCCGCGTACGAAGCGCTCGCCAGCCGCATCGAGGGCTACCGCGCGCAGGTCGCCACCGAAGGTCTCGACGCCACGATCAAAGCCATCAACACCAGCATGCCCGCCGGCCGCGCTGCTCTCGACAGCTCGGTGCTGCGTTCTCAGCAGTTCAGCCGCAAGGGTGGCGGCAGCTACACCGAAGTCAGCGACCCCCAGCCGCTGCGCGACGCCATCACCGCCGCCGGTTCGCAGTTGGGCCTGGCCGCCGCGAACGATGCCAATCTCGCGACGCGTGCTGTCGCCGTGGCCCTGCCCGCCGATCGCGTCATCGCGCTCTCGCAGGTTGTGGGCGTTTCGCCCGTCACGGTCGAGCGCATGCGCCGCCTCGACGCGCGTCTCGCGCAGAACCTCGCCGCCAGCCAGTTGGGCCTCACGCGCGACAGCTCGCCCTTCACCCTCGCAAACATGAAGAAGCGTCTGCAATGGACGCCCGAGGGTGACGAGCAGGAATCAAGCGAGCAAGCATCACGCTAAGTGCTGCCCAGCCAGTCCTAGAATTCGTCTCGCACAGTCCTATCGGGTACGGGGACGCACGGTGACGCAGCAAGACACACGGAACACACGCCAACGCACTGCCATTCGAGACGCGATCGCCAAAGCGGGCGCGCCTGTCTCGCCGCGCGAGATTCTCGACCTCGCCGCGGAAGAAGCAGATGGCTTGGGCCTCGCCACCGTCTATCGGACGCTCAAGCTCCTGGTCGACGCCAACGAAGTGCTGCCCGTTGACATCCCGGGCCAGAGCACTCGCTATGAGCTCGCAGGCAAGGGCCACCACCACCACTTCCACTGCAACACCTGCGGCCGCGTCTTTGAACTCACCGGCTGCTGTGGCCACTTCGAAGAACTGACCCCCAAGGGCTTCCATCTCGAAACCCACGACCTCACACTTTTCGGTCGCTGCAAAGACTGTGCAGGCAAATCGCCCGCACGAAAGTCCAAAGCCAAGAGCAAGCCCGCTCACGACCACTCCCACGCGCACGGCCACTCGCATCATCACTGATCGCGCGAATCCGGCCACACGATCAGGTCGCCGCCGCCGTTATCGTCCTGCCTGTCTCTGCACGCAGGTCCCACAATCGCCCGCACAGGCAGCGTCATCGGCGTTGCGTGCGTGGGTGACGTAGGCAAGATGGGCAACTCCATTCCTTGCCCCGCCTCACGCCTCAAGACAACCGATCTTCTCGATGCGTGAACACGCGCCGAGGAGTTGCCATGTCCCCGACCCGCCTGCTGATCCTGTCCGCGAGCGCTTTCTCTCTGGGCCTGACGGTCCCCGCCGCTCTTGCCCAAGAAGCGTCGCAACAGTCCGGCGCGACCGCCAGCCCGACCACCTCACCCACCTGGCGCAACAACGCCCAGAGCCGCTCGCGCATGCCCCAACAGGGCGTTCGCGGCGTCATCCGAGTTGCCCCCCCGCTCGTGAACAACGACGAGCAGGCCGCGCCCAGCATCTTCAACAACTACACCAACCAGCCCCCCGCTGCTGTGCGCAACACGCGCGTTGTGCGTCCCTCGGCCAACGCCAACACCCGGCGCAACTCGGGCATCGCCATGCCCGAAAATGAACGTCGCCCCGTCGGTCCGCGAGGCCAAGTCCGCAGCAACCTGCGCGCACCTTCAATCGTGCGCATCGCTCGCGAGAACAACGACGCCACTGTGCGCCTGACCTGGAACGACAGCAGCGGCAACGAAAGCGGCTTCGTCGTCCAGCGTCGTCAAGCCATCGGCAACGGCTGGAGCGAGCCCGTTGAGTTGCAGTTGCCCGCCAACAGCGAAGGCGTACTCGATACGCCGGGCGAAGGCACCTACGCCTATCGCGTCGCCGCCAGCAGCACCTCCGGTCGCAGTTGGTTCAGTGATTGGCAGCTCGCTTCACTCGTCGCACCGCTCCCCCAGCCCACGCGTACCGCGCAAGCGTCGAGCGAAGAACCCGCGCCCCAACCCACGTCGCAGACGAACAACGCCGAGCAGCCCCAAACGACCAACCAGCCTCCCGCGCCGCCCGTCGCGCCCGCGCTCGCAAGCGGCGTGAACGGCAGCGACACCGGCGCCCGCGGCGCAACGCTCTCGTGGGACAGCGCCACCGGCTCGGTCACCAATTACCAGCTCGAGCGTGAGCCCGCCTTCCCCACCGGCCTTCGCGTCTTCAGCGCCGAGCAGCGTTCCTTCAGCGACAACACCGGCGTCGGCACCTACCGCTACCGCGTTCGCGCCATGGGCCCCGGCGGCAGCAGCGACTGGTCCGAATGGACGCAGATCGACGTGGCAGACATCATTCCCGTCGCCCCCGCGCAGCTCGCTGGTCTGGACCTTGGCGATGGCGTCCGTGTCCGCCTCAATTGGCGCGACAACGCCGACAACGAAACCCGCTTCCGCGTCGAACGCCAGACCCAGTCGTCCGACGGTTCATGGGCCGGTTCCACCGCGCTGATCGTGGCGTCCAACACCACCCAGCAGATCGACACGCCCGGTGCCGGCACGCACCGCTATCGCATCGCCGCTGTCGGCAGCGCAGGCGTCAGCTCGTTCACCGCGTGGATGCCCGTCACCGTCGCGCAGATCACGCTGCCTGATGTGCAGGATGAACCCACCCTCTCTTCGCCTCTCGCGCCGGTCGGCTTTGATGTCACCGACAACAACAACCGCCGCGCCGGCATGACCTGGCAGGACGTCTCCGACAACGAAAGCTCCTTCGAGCTCGAACGCATTCCCGCCTTCGGCGAAGGCCGCGTGCGCGTTGCCGCCAACGCCACTGTCTTCATCGACAACTCGGGTGATGGCGAGTTCCAGTACCGCGTCCGCGCCGTCAATGCCGCCGGCGCGAGCGAATGGTCACCGTGGGTGAACGTCTCAGTCGCCGACACCGCTCCCACCGAGCCCGTGAATCTCGCTTTGGTCGACGGTGGCGACAACCAGCGCGTCACGATCACCTGGAGTGATGCCAGCGACAACGAAAGCGGCTTCCGCATTGAGCACCAGCGCAGCATCAACGGTTCGTGGAGCGGCACACGCATAGTCACCGCCTTGCCCAACCGCGAACAGCAGGTCGACGTTCCCGGTCCGGGCACACACCGCTACCGCGTCGCGTCGGCCAACGCCTCGGGCATCAGCAACTTCACCGATTGGCGCGAAATCACCATCGCCGCCCCGCAGGTTGACCCGCAGTCCGTCGTTCCCGCAGCTCCGGGCGGCGTGAGTGCTACCGACCAGACCCAGCGTGCTGGCGTCGTCTGGAGTGACGCCAGTGATAACGAGCAGGGCTTCGAGCTCGAACGCAACCCCGCCTTCGGCGCTCGCGTGCTGCTCAATGCCAACGTCACCGGCTACATCGACAACACCGGCCCGGGCAGCTTCGCCTACCGCGTTCGCGCGTACAACAACGCCGGTTACTCAAACTGGACAAGCTGGGCCAACGTCAACGTCTCGGAGACCGCGCCCGCCGCGCCCCTCAGCGTCGTCGCGATGGATGCCGGCAACCAGAATGGCGTGAGCGTTACGTGGATCGATTCGAGCCCCAACGAAGATGGTTTTCGCATCGAACGCGAGAAGTGGCTGAACAACGCATGGAACGCGACGCAAACGTTCACACTCAGTGCCAACAGCGACGATTACAGCGACACGCCGGGTCTGGGTCGCTTCCGCTATCGTGTGCAGGCCTTCAACGACGGTGGCGACAGCAGTTGGTCCACCTGGGTTGTTGTCAACGTCACCGACGGCTGGACGCCCATCGCGCTGGCCCCCGGCGCTCGCGAAGTTTTCGTCAGCAGCAGCATGGGCAGCGACAGCAACACAGGCTTGTCCGCTGATCAGCCCGTCCGCACGCTCTATCGCGGCTACCAGCTCGTTCGCGCCGCCAGCGCCGACCACATGCGCCTCCGCCGCGGCGATGTCTGGGTCGATCAGGCCATCGCCGGCCAGTACGGCTCATGGGACAAGGCAGGCCGCAGCGCCGCGGAACCCATCGTCATCCACACCTATGGCGACAGCCCCAATCGCCCCATCATCAAGGCCGGCGTGCGCGACATCGGCATGCGCATTCAGGGCGGCGACCCCTGGAACGGCAACCTCTGGATCGTGGGCGTCCACTTCCAGGCCAATCGCCGCATGCCCACCGATCCTGACTTCAACCCCAACACCAACGTCAACGGTCTGGTCTGGTACGGCCGCGGCGGCAATCTGCTTGTGGAAGACTGTGTCTTCGAGTACTACTCGATGAACATCACCATGCAGCCCCCCACCGCTGCTGACGTCATCACGGGCGTCACTTTCCGTCGCAGCCAGATTCTCAACTCCTACGCGCCGGGCAGCCACAGCCAGGGCTTCTACGTCGTCGGTGTCAACGGCATGCTCGTCGACGAGTGCCTCGTGGACCACAACGGCTGGCTCCCCAACGTCACCGGTACGCACAGCACCATCTTCAACCACAACTTCTATCTCGTCCCCAGTTGCACCAACGTGCTCGTCCGCAACACCATCACCTCTCGCGCCAGCGCAACAGGTATCCAGATGCGCGGCCGCAACATGAACTCCTTCAACAACCTCAGCCTCAAGAACCCACTGGGCATCACCGCGGGCCACGCCATGGCCAGCCCCGAGCAGAACTGGACCGGCTCGATGCGCTACAACGTCGTTCTCGACGGTGCAGACATCGGCGTGCCCAACACCTCCACCTTCGCCCCGCGCGGCTTTGGCATGAGCGTCCACCGCAGCACCGGTGGCGTGCTCGAACGCAACATCATCGCCCACAACGTCTCCGCTCAAGGTGGCGAACCCGCCATCCTGCACGGCGACCTGGGCAGCACCAGCCTCACCCTCGCCGAGAACATCGTGTACGACTGGCAAGGCGCCCCCGTCGCCAACCAGCCTCGCCGCGGCCTCGTCTTCCGCCTCGATTCGCCCCTGCCCAGCGCTGCGGTGCTGCGCGACAACTGGTTCATCCAGCCCGATGGCGGCGCGATGGTCGCCACCGCGCCGGCCAACGGCAACCCAGGCGGCGCGTGGCGCGGCAACCGCTACTTCACCGCCAACCCCTCCAGCCAAGGCTGGTTCTTCACGCAAAGCCCGCAGTCGATCATCGATCCCGCCACGTGGGCCCAGCGCACCAATCAGGCCGCGCTCTCGACCAATGACCGCGATCAGGTGCTCAGCAACACGCCTTCGTTCCCCGATCCCAGCCGCACCATGGCCAGCTACGCTGCCTCGATCGGCCTCGAACCTTCGCTTGAAGCTTTCCTCGCCGAAGCTCGCAAGCAAAGTCGCAACAACTGGCGTCCTGAGTTGACCGCCGCCGCCGTGAATCGCTACATTCGCGAGGGCTTCGGTCTGCCCGAGCCCGACGCGGGCAGCCAGCCCCAGGTGCCCGGCGCGGGGTATGCTGTGGTGAACGAGTAACGCATCGACTGCCCGTATGAAGATCAGCATCGGCATGCTTGCCTACAACGAAGCGCAGCGGATCGACACCACGATCCGCTGCGTTTTCGCGCAAACGCTGCTGCGAGAACTTCCCGCAGGCGACGAACTCGAACTCATCGTCGTCCCCAACGGCTGCAAAGACAACACCGCTGCGATCGCACGCGACAGCATCACGCGTGAACTCGCCGCCCTGCCTCCGCACGTCCGCGTGACGGCCCGCGTCGAAGAAGTCGCCTCGCCAGGCAAAAGCAACGCCTGGAACATCTACGTCCACACCCACGCCCGCAAAGACGCCGACTTTGTGATGCTCCTCGACAGCGACATCACCTTCAATCACGATCGTGCGCTGCGCATGGTGCTCGACAAACTGCTCACAAGCCCCGGCGCCCACGCCGCCGTCGGTCGCCCGCTTAAGGACATCGTCTTCAAGCAGAACAAATCACTCGCCGAACGCATCAGCGTCGCCGTGAGCAAAACCAACGAAGAAGGTCCCGCCACCATCGCAGGCAGTCTGTACGTCGTACGAGGCAACATCATCCGCCAAGTCTGGATGCCGCCCGGCCTGCTCACCGAAGACGGCTTCATGCGCGCCATGCTCATCACCGATCTCTTCAAGGCGCAGGACAACACCGATCGCATCGTGCGCGAGTCCGCCGCCAGCCAGATCTACGAAGCCGTCACCAGCCCCGCAGGTGTCATCAAACACACACGCCGCCTGCTCGTGGGCGCTCGCATCAACGCGTGCCTCTACGACAAACTCTGGGCTCTGCCCAAGGACAAAAACGCAGGCGAGTACATTCGCGAGAACATCGAGCGCGACCCGCAATGGCTCCGCAGCGTCGTCGCCGAGCGCATCGCAGGCAAAGGCTGGTGGGTCATGCAGCCCGGCCTGCTCACCAAACGACTCAGCAACCTCCGATACAAGTCATGGCCCAAGCGGTTGCTTCACCTGCCCGTCGCACTCGCCCTCTTTCCGTTTGACGCCGCCGTGCTGCTCTCGGCCAACAACGCCGTTCGTCGCGGCGAATTCCGCTGGTAATCTCCCACTCAACCGCGCGTGTCGCAAACTCCCGCAAATCCCTCAGATCCGAAAGCCAGCGCCGCGCCGCCCGCCCAATCCGGTCGCGCCCGCGCCGTCTCGGGTGCCGCGTGGACCACCGTCAGTCAACTCGTTGGCCAGCCCCTGCGCATCATCTCCAACGTCGTCCTCGCCCGCCTCGTGCCGCAAGATGCCTTCGGCACCATGAATCTCGTCGGCGCGCTCAATCAGGGCATCAACAGCTTCAGCGATCTGGGCGTCGGCACCGCCATCGTCAAACGCAAAACCGAGCCCGACGAGTCTTTCCTCGCGACCGCATGGACCATGCAGGTCATCCGCGGCTGCGTCATCAGCCTCATCGGCATGCTCCTCAGTGTGCCCCTGGCCCTCGTCTACGAAGACGACCAAAACCCGTGGCAATCGCTGCTGCCCATCTTCCTCGCCAGCACCGCAACGCTCGCCATCAGCGGCTTCATCTCCCTCAACAACAACCTCGCCGTCCGCCACCTCAAGCTGCGTCGCTGTAGCATCTTCGACATTACCGCGCAGGTCATCGGTCTGGTTGCGGGCGTCCTCATCGCCTACTTCACCCGCAATGTCTGGGCTCTGGTCCTCGGAAACGTCGCTACCAGTCTCGCTCGCGTCATCCTGTCCTACATCATGTTCCCGGGACCGATGATGCGCTTCCACACCAATCTCGAAGCGCGCAAAGAGCTACTGGGCTTCGCTCGCTGGATTCTCATTTCCACCGTTCTTACCTTCGCTGCGGCGCAGGCCGACCGTTTCATCTTCCCCAAGCTCGTCAACGATCTTGATCTCTCCGCAATCTTCTTCCTCGCCATGAGCTTCGGCCTCGTGCCGCAGGACATCGTCAATCGCATCGCTTACGCCGTGCTCATGCCCGCGCTCTCCCGCGCTCGCGAAACGCATGAAGTTCCCGCTAACCAATACCGCGATGCCAGCATCGTCATCCTGCTGGTGACCGGCCTCATGACGGCCGCGCTGGCCGCGGTCGTACCCGGCTTCATCATCCTCGCGTACAAACAGAGCTTCCACCCCGCCGCCGCGCTCATGCCGTGGGTCGCGCTCCTCTCATGGTTTCGCGTGCTGCAAAGCACCGGCACCAGCACGCTGCTCGCGCTCGACTTGCCCAAACAAGTCGTCCGCAGCAACGTCATCAAGCTCGTCGCGCTCCTCATCTGCATGCCCGCCGGCTTCTACATCGCGCGACACTACTTCGGCTCCGCCGATCCCCTCCCAGGCATGCTCGGCGCCATGGCCGGCATGCTCCTCTCCGACATCATCAAGCAGTTCGCCATCATGCTCTCGCTGCGCAAAGCCGGCCTCCACGGCATACGCCGCGAAGCTGCCTTCACCGGTTACCTGCTCGTCGCCATCGCCGCCGGCCTTGGCATCCACCAGTTGTGCGCATGGCAGTCCTGGCACCCCCTCGTAGAGATGACCATGGCAGGCTTCGCCGTCGTGCTCATCTACTCCCCCGGCTTCGCCGCCGCATGGAAGCTCGCAGGCCCCCACCTGCCCTTCTTCAAGCGGTTCGCCAAGCCGAGTAAACCCGCGTAACGCCCAACCAGCAACCGCAGTTGCCGCCTGCGCAGTCTGTACCGGTCATGCCTGCGTAATTCACTGCCGAAAAGCCGCCAAACGACCGATACCCTTTGCACACATCACCCCGATGTGTATTGTCTATGGAGCCCGGCGCGATCCCATCGCGCCAGCACCTGTCCGTCGCAAGAGGCTGAGGTTCACGCGTGAACGCACTGGTCCAAATCGCGCTGCTGGGTTACATCCCCATCAGCCTGCTCTTCTTCGCGGTGCTTCCTGCACCGCGAGCGGTGGCCAGCGTGCTCATCATGGGTTGGCTCTTCCTCCCGCCCGCCGTCAGCTTCTCGCTGCCCGGCCTGCCCGACTACGACAAATACTTCGCCATCGCTTTCGCCGCCGCCTTCGGCGCCGTCGTCTTCGACAGCGGCCGCGTCTTCTCCTTCCGCCCAGCGTGGTACGACATACCGATGGTGCTCTTCACCATCCTCCCGGGCCTCACAAGTCTCAGCAACGGCCTCGGTCTCAACGACTGCATCTCCACCATCTTCCGTCAGACCACCTACTTCGCCATCCCCTACACCCTCGCCCGCATCTACTTCTCCAACCTCTCCGGCCTGCGAGATCTCACGCTTGTCATCTTCGTCAGTGGCCTTATCTATCTGCCCTTGGTCGTGTACGAACTGCGCTTCAGCCCACAGCTCAACCGTCTGCTCTACGGCTACCACCAGCACTCCTTCGGCCAAACTCGCCGATACGGCGGCTGGCGACCCATGGTCTTCATGCAGCACGGCCTCATGCTCAGCCTCTGGATGTGTTCCGCCACCGTCGCGGGGCTCCTCCTCTGGATGTCTGGCTCTGTCCGCCGCATCATGCAGATTCCCATTGGCGTGCTCGTCAGCGCCTTGGCCGTGGTCTCCATCGCCTGCCGCAGCTTCGGCGCCATGATGCTCATGGTCATGGCCATGGCGGTCGCGTACTTCGCTCGCCAGCTCAAGCTGCCCGTGCTCATCACCCTGCTCGCCCTGCTGCCCGTCGCCTACGTCGGCCTTCGCGCAACCGAAATCTGGGATGGCAGCCAGATGGTCTCCATCACCAACACCATCGCAGGCGGCGAACGCTCAGGCTCTCTCGACTTCCGCTTCCGCAGCGAAAACATCCTCAACGATCGCGCATGGCAGCGACCCCTCCTGGGCTGGGGCGGCCACAACCGCAACCGTGGTGAAGCTGGCGACGCCGCCGCAAGCCGCCTCATCGTCGATAGCTGGTGGATCATTCTGTTCGGTCAGCGTGGCCTGCTGGGCTTGGGCACATGGCTGCTCGCCATGGTCCTGCCCATCGTGCTGTTCATCCACCGCTGGAAGGTCTGGGCCGTCTGGCACCCATGGCTCATGCCAGGCCTGGCTCTCTGTCTCGTCACACTCGTCTTCGTGATTGACTGCATGTTCAACGCCATGCTCAATCCGCTCTACGTCGTCTGCGCAGGCGCCCTCGCTGGTCTCATGCCCAATCGCCAGTTGATCGCGCAGATGCAGGCTGCCATCACCCCGCCGCGGCCCGCGCAGCAAGCCCTTCCCACTTCCACCACACAACCCACCTGACGCGCCCCTCACCGTGACGCTTGCTACCCCTCCATCCACCGCTTCCGCCACACGCGCCAAACTCACCGGCGTCATCGTCACCTACAAATCCAGCAAGACCATCTCCGCCGCGCTCGCCAGCGCGAAGAAGTGCGTCGACGCTGGCGTGATGGATCTCATCATCGTCGACAACGCCAGCCCCGACGACACGCGCGACATCCTCGCACGTGAAGCCGGCTTCGCCAAAGTCATCTTGGGCGACGCCAACATCGGCTTCGGCCGCGGCTGCAACGTGGGTCTGATGGCCGCCACCACGCCTTACGTCGTCTTCTTCAACCCCGACGCGCAGATGGAACCCGAAGCCGTCCGCGCCATCGTCAGCTTCATGGACTCCCACGACCGCTGCGGCATCTGCGGCCCCGCGATTCAATCTGGCGAGGGCGCCGACCTGCACATCCAAGCCGTCGGCGCATTGCCCCGCGTCACCGACATCGTGGGCGACGCCCTGGGCCTCCACACAACCTACAAGCGCCGCCAACCCGTCACACCCGGCGCGGCGCCCTTCCGCACCGACTGGGTTAGTGGCTCCATGCTCGTGGGCCGCACACAACTGCTCCAAAAGCTCGGCGGCTTCGATCCGCGCTACTTCCTCTATTGGGAAGAAGCCGACCTCTGCCGCCGTGTGCTGAGCGAAGGCTACGAAATCTGGGCTGTCCCGCAAGCCGTCGTCAGCCACATCGGAGGCGTCAGCGCCGCCGAAGAGAGCAACGACCGCATCAAGGGCTGTATCGCCAAGTTCTATTACGAAAGCCGTTACTACTACATGCGGAAACACTTCGGTGCGCTGCCCGCCGCGCTCGCCGAACTTGCCGAAGTCATCGCGCTCCCCGCATACGAAACCCTTCGCAAGCTCACCGGGCGCAAGCACCAGCCGCCACTGCGCCGCTGGGGCCACCCGATTCTGAAATTGCCCCAGCAGGTCGGTTGATCGCTTCGGAATTGCTCACATTCTTCTCGCCATCACAAATGGCAAATCTGCAATCCAGACGCGAACGTCCGTCGTGTTTTCTATTGCATCCACTTGCTTCCCCGAGCCGATGCAGTAGCATGTCAGACAACATGTGCTGAGCAGCCCTCCGCCGCTACCCGCGTGTCGCTTGTGCGACGCGAATCTTGATCGGGTTTCGGTGTGGCCCCCGCCCGCGATCTCCCGCGGCGCCTACTCCGGGTACGACTCGCACCATGCATCATCTCAGTTGGTTCGCGCACGCGAACCGTCCGCCGCGGTTCCCCCCGCGCGTCGCCTTGTCTCTCCTCGCGGAGCTGAGCCATGACGTCGATCCCTTCTTCACATTCCAATCTCATGCAACAGTCGCCCCCGCCCCAGCAACCCCTCGCCAGCAGCGCATGGCACGCCCGCGCCGCGGAACAAGTCATGAACGATCTGGGCACCAGCGCCCAAGGTCTCACCACCGCCGAAGCCGCCAAACGCCTCGCCCAGTACGGCCCCAACGTCCTCCCCAAGCCCAAGGGCGACACCGCCTTCGATCTCCTCTGGCGCCAGATCAACAGCCCGCTCATCTGGGTTCTCATCGCCAGCGGCGTTGTCGCGATGCTCGTTGATCCTACCGACGGCATCAAGAACGGCCTCGTCATTCTCGCCGTCGTCGTGCTCAACACCATCATCGGATTCGTGCAGGAGTTCCGCGCCGGCAAAGCCATCGAAGCTCTCAGCAAGATGGTGCCCGAAAACGTCGCCGCCATGCGCGATGGCAAGAAAATCACGCTCGCCGCGAGCGAACTCGTCCCGGGCGATATCGTCCTGCTCGCAAGCGGCGACAAAGTCCCCGCCGACATGCGCCTCGTGCAGGTCCGCAACCTGCAGATCGAAGAAGCCGCCCTCACGGGCGAAAGCGTCCCCACCGAAAAGGCCCTGGGCGTTGTCGCTCTCGCCGCTGGCCTGGGTGACCGCACCTGCATGACCTTCGGCGGCACCCTCGTCACCTACGGCACAGGCACCGCCGTCGTCGTCGAAACCGGCGCCAAGACCGAACTGGGCAAGATCAGCGCGATGCTGAAGGAAACCACCGACCTGCAAACCCCGCTCACCAAGGCGCTGGGCCAGATCGGCAAGTACATCACCATCGCCATCATCATCATCAGCGTCGTCATGCTCGCCGTGGGCACCTGGCGCACGATGCAGGAAACCGGCGCGGAACTCATGCCCGCCCTGCGCGAAACCGCTATCTTCGCCATCGCCCTCGCCGTCGGCGCAATTCCCGAAGGCCTCCCCGCCATCGTCACCATCGCCCTCGCCATCGGCGTGCAGCGCATGGCCGCTCGCCGCGCCGTCATTCGCAAGTTGCCCGCCGTCGAAACCCTCGGCAGCACCACCGTCATCTGCAGCGACAAGACCGGCACCCTCACCCGCAACGAAATGACCGTGCAGGCTCTCTGGACTCCCCAGAGCGGCGAAACCCGCGTCAGCGGCGTGGGCTACGAACCCAAGGGCGCCATGTCGCGCAACGGCACCGCCGTCACCGACGCGCCAACCGACGTGACGCGACTGCTCCTCGCCGGCACTCTCTGCAACGACAGCACCCTCGCTCTCGACAAGACCGAATCCGGCACTCCCATCTGGAAGATCAATGGCGATCCCACCGAGGGCGCACTCGTTGTCGCCGCGGAGAAGTTCGGCATCAACACCGACAAGTCGCGCGAACAGCACGCGCGTCTCGATGCCATCCCCTTCGAGAGCGAAAACCAGTTCATGGCCACGCTCCACAACAAGGACGGCGGCCACGTCATCCTCAAGGGCGCGCCCGAAGTCATCCTCAAACGCTGCACAGGCGTGGATGAAAAGACTGTGCTCGCCGAAGTCGAGAAGTTCGCAGGCGAAGGCATGCGCGTGCTGGGCTTTGCCAGCAAGCCCTTGCCCAAGATGGGCGTCGAAATGACCGACGTCGCAGGCGGCTGCACCTTCCTGGGCCTGCAGGCGATGATCGATCCGCCCCGCCCTGAAGCCATCGAAGCGATCCGCCAGTGCCACGGCGCAGGCATCACCGTCAAGATGATCACAGGCGACCACAAGGCCACCGCTGCCGCGATCGGGCGCCAACTCAACATTCTCAAGCCCGAGCAGAAGCCCATCGCCGGCGCACAACTCGCCGAGATGAATCAGGATCAGATCAAGCAAGCCGTTGCGACCACCAACGTCTTCGCCCGCGTCGCGCCCGAGCACAAACTCCGCCTCGTTCGCGCTCTGCAGGAACGCAACGAAGTCGTCGCCATGACCGGAGACGGCGTCAACGATGCGCCCGCGCTCAAGCAGGCCAACATCGGCGTCGCCATGGGCATCACAGGCACCAGCGTCAGCAAGGAAGCTGCAGCGATCGTCCTCACCGACGACAACTTCGCTTCCATCGCCGCCGCCGTCGAAGAAGGCCGCCGCGTCTACGACAATCTAGTCAAGAGCCTCGCCTTCGTCCTGCCCACCAACCTTGGCCTCGCGCTCATCCTCATGTGGGCCGTCTTCTTCTTCCCCTTCAATGAAGTCACCGCCGTGGTTGACGGTGTGACCAAGACCACGCGCGAACTGTTGGTGCCCATGCTGCCCACGCAGTTGCTCTGGATCAATCTCGTCGCGACCGTCGCCCTCGCGCTGCCGCTCGCCTTCGAAGCCAAAGAGCCCAACGTCATGAAACGCCCGCCGCGCAGTCCCAGCGCGCCGGTCCTCAGCGGCTTCGTCATCTTCCGCACCTTCCTCGCCGCCATCCTCATGACTGTCGGCTGCATCGGCCTCTTCATGTGGGAGTACAACACCGCCATCAAGAACGGCATCGATGCGTCCGTCGCGCTTGCCAAAGCACAAACCATGGGCGTCACCACCGTCATCATGTTCCAGATCTTCTACATGCTCAATTGCCGCAGCCTCAAGGACAGCATCTTCAAGATTGGTCTGCTCAGCAACAAGGCCGTCTTCATCGGCGTCGCCGCCCTGCTCGTGCTGCAAGCCGTCTTCATCTACCTGCCGCTCATGAACACCGTCTTCGGCTCCGCGCCGCTGGCTGTGGGCGACGTGATCCGTGCGGTGCTTGCAGGCATGATCATTCTCCCGGTCATCAGTCTTGAGAAGTTCATCCGCAATCGCCGTTCGCCCGCCGCCGCGTAAACGCACCGCGGACAAACGCATCTCGGTATCGACAATTCCTGCCCCACACCTGGGCGCCGCATTCTCTCGTCGAGAGGCGGCGTCTTTTTCTTTCTGCCGTCTAATATCAGCCCCCGAGTGCGTCGCATTCTTTGCGATGATCGAAACTCTGGCTTCCCTTTGCTGACCGCCGACACGGTCAGCACGCACAAGTTCACAAGGACATCGCATGTTCGAGTTGTTCACTCTCGCCCAAGCTGCCACGTCGCAAACTGACCCCGCGACGTTGCGCATCTGGGCTTATGTCATCTTCATCGGCATCGTCCTGGGCTTCCTCGCCCTCGACCTTGGTGTCTTCCACCGTGACGCACACGAAGTCACCATCAAGGAAGCCACCATCTGGAGCGTGATCTGGCTCACCTGCGGCGTCGCCTTCTCCGCCCTCGTCTACTTCTCATACAACAACCACTGGCTGGGCCTTGGCGTTGACACGCCCATGTACACCGACAAAGGCATCGAGCCCGGCCTCGTCGACGGCGCAACTGCCGCCAAGCAGTACCTCACCGGCTACATCGTCGAGAAGTCGCTCGCGATGGACAACATCTTCGTCATCGCCATCATCTTCACCTACTTCGCCATTCCCAACAAGTACCAGCACCGCGTCCTCTTCTGGGGCATCATCGGCGCCCTTGTCATGCGTGGCGCCATGATCGCCGTCGCCGGCGCGCTCGTCAGCAAGTACATGTGGGTCCTCATCATCTTCGGCCTGTTCCTGCTCGTCACCGCCGCCAAGATGGCCCTTGTCGAAGGTGACAACGACCCAGGCAAGAACCCCGTCGTCAAACTCGTCCGCAAGTTCTTCCCCGTCACCACCTTCTTCGACGGCCAGAAGTTCTTCACCAAGCGCACCCTCGCCCCCACCTACAGCATCGATGCCGCCACCGGCAAGCAAGTGCAAGACGCGCCGCCCCCGGGCACGCTCAGCCTCAAGTGGGCCATCACGCCCCTCTTCCTCGCGCTCATCATGGTCGAAATCACCGACCTGGTCTTCGCCGTCGACAGCATCCCCGCCATCTTCGCCATCACGCCCGACCCCTTCATCGTCTTCACCAGCAACATCTTCGCGATTCTCGGCCTGCGCAGCCTCTACTTCTGCCTTGCCGCCCTCATCGCCAAGTTCCGCTTCCTGAAGCCCGCCCTCATCCTCATCCTCGCCTTCGTCGGCGTGAAGCTGCTGCTCCTCAGCGTGCCTCCCTACCTCGACGTCTTGGGCAAGTGGATCGGCCAGACCTGGGAAGCCCAGAAGTCCATCAAGATCGACACCAGCATCTCGCTCGGTGCCGTGCTCGTCACGCTCGCGCTCGCGGTCGTCCTCAGTATCGCCATCCCCGCGAAGAAGAAGGACGCAGCCGCCGAAAGCAAGCCCACCTGATGCATCCGCTGCGGCATCGTCCGCGAACTTTTTCCAACAACATGCCCTTCTCCTCCTGGCCCTGCACTCGTGCGGGGCCTTTTTTCTTTGGGCTGCCCACCGCACTAACCTCCGCCGATTCACATCCGAATCTCCGGAGTTCCCCGCTTGGACATGTCGCATTCCATTGTCTGGGTCGTTTTCATCGTGCTCGTCCTGAGCATGCTCTTCCTCGACCTCTTCGTCCTCAACCGCAAGGCCCACGACGTTTCACTCAAGCGTGCCCTCATCCAGACGGCCTGCTTCGTCGCCATCGGCGCCCTGTTCGCCGGCGCGATCTACGCCATCTACCTCAACGACATTGGCGACCGCGGCACCATGTTCGCCCACCGCTTCAGCAGCGAAGCCATGAAAGCCGCCGCCGACGCGAAAGCCGCCGGCGTCGAGCTCGCCCCCATCGATCAACGTCCCCCCGTCACCGACCTCCACCCCGCCGCGCGCGACGCCGCCCTCCAGTACATCTCCGGCTGGATCACCGAATACGCCCTCAGCGTCGACAACATCTTCGTCATCGCCCTCATCTTCACCTACTTCCGCATTCCCAACAAGTATCAGCACCGCGTCCTCTTCTGGGGCATCATGGGCGCACTCATCCTCCGCGGCCTCATGATCGGCATCGGCGCCGCCGCCGTCGAACGCTTCCAGTGGATCCTCTACATCTTCGGCGCGTTCCTCATCTTCACAGCCATCAAGATGGTTCTCGCCAAAGAAGACGAAGAAGCCAACCCCGAGAAGACGCTCGTCTACCGCTGCGTCACCAAAGTCGTCCGCGTCACGCCCACCCTCGACGGCGAGAAGTTCTTCACGCACGTGCCTGAAAGCGAAGGCAGTACGAAACTCGTCCGCGCCGCGACGCCGCTCTTCCTCGTCCTCGTGCTCGTTGAGTTCACCGATGTCATCTTCGCCGTCGACAGCATTCCCGCCATCTTCGGCATCACCCGCGACCCCTTCATCGTCTTCACGAGCAACGTCTTCGCCATCCTGGGCCTGCGCAGTCTCTACTTCGCCCTCGCCGGAGCCATGGGCCTCTTCACCTACCTCAAGCCCGCCCTGGCCTTCGTCCTTGCCTTCATCGGCGTCACCATGATCCTCCACATGTGGCACATCGACCTGCCCACCTGGGTCAAGCTGGCCACCATCGCCGGCGCACTCACCATCGGCATCGTCGCCTCACTCATCCACGCCAGCAAACAGAAACGCGCCGCGACGGCTGCGAAGTAAGGCATCGCCCCGCCACCCGCTACGCTTGCCCGCCCCACCCCTATGGCCCTCCTCTGGCTCAGCTTCATCTTCTTCATCATCGCGCTGGTCATGCTCGACCTCTTCGTGCTGCGCGCGTTGCGAAAGAACTCCGACCTCGACAAACCCGAACCCATCGGCACGCACGTCGCCTTCGCCACACTTTGGCTCGTGCTGGGCATGCTCTTCACCTTCGCCGTCTACTTCCTTTACGAACGTCACTTCTTAAGCGCGGGCATCAAGGACAGCTACACCGAAGCGCTCAAGGGCACCGAGGCCACGCTTCAGTATCTCTCCGCCTTCATCCTCGAACTCGTCCTTTCGATCGACAGCGTCTTCGTCATCGCTGCCGTCTTCGCGGCCTTTGGCGTGCGCACCGCCTATCAGCATCGCCTGCTCTTCTGGGGCATGCTGCTCGCTCTCGCCATCCGCGCTGTGGTCATTCTGGGCGTGGGCGAACTCCTCCACGCACTGGAATGGGTCCGTTTCATCCTCGCCGCCGCACTGGCCCTCGCCGCCTTGCGCATGATCGTCGTCCGCAAGGAAAATCTCGACCCGCAAAAGAACATCGCCTACCGCCTCATCAACAAGTTCTTCCCCTTCAAACGCAGCGACACCAGCGATCTGCTCGTCGTCCAAGACGGCAAGCCCGCCATCACGCCGCTGCTCATTCCCCTCATCCTCATCGAAACCGCCGATGTCTTCCTCGCCATCGACAGCATCCCCGCCAGCTTCGCTTTCTCGCGCGAGCCTTTCCTCATCTTCGCCGGTTCCTGCTTCGCCATGCTCGTCGTGCGCAGCCTGATCCCCGTCCTCTCGCGCATCGTCGACCGCCTGCGTTACTTCAAGCTGGGCCTCGCCGCCATTCTCGTCTACAGCGCGGTCGTCATCGCCATGCCCGCCAGCAAAATCCTCGCGGGCTACGCCGAAGCCGGCTGGAAACTCACCGCCCCGCAAAAGCTCGCGTTTCTCGGCTTCGCCATCCTCTTCGGCCTGCTCGTCGCCTTCGTCGTCGACCCCCGCCAAACCCGCGCCGAAGTCGGCCCGCTGGGCGAAGACGCCGACCGCGTCGTGCGCAGCACCTTGTCCAACGTTCGCAAGGCCATCATCTTCACCGTCGGCATCATCGGCCTTGTCGGCGGAGCCATCATGGCCATCGGCCCCGGCCCGGGCATTCCCGTCTTGTTCATCGCCGCGTTGCTCTTGGCCAGCGAATTCGTCTGGGCCCGCCGCATCGTCAACAAGTACCGCCAGCCCGCCGAGAAAGCGACCCTCGCCGCCGCGCAGCAAGCCCGCAAGCGCGGCCCCTGGCTGCTCATCACACTCATGAGCGGCACGGTCGTCATCGCCACCCTCGTCGCCATCTTCACCAAGGTCCCCGTCGGCCTCGTCATCGCCGCCGCAGTGCCCATGCTGGCGGGCCAGGCGTTCTTGGGGTACTTGGCGTTCTTCTACAAGCCAGCGGAAACGCAAGCGAACGAGCGAACGAGCCAGCGAGCGAACGAGGGAGAAAGCAAGGCGAGACAGGTCGCGGAGGATGGCGGAGAGTGAGCGGAGAAGCGCAGAGGCGAAGAAGAGGTTGCGCCCGCGTGCGCGATGCCTTTGCCCCAGTGCCCAGTGCCGAGTGCCCAGTGCCTTCATGATCCCCACACGATGCACTGCCGCGTGCACACACCATCGTCGATCGCATGCACGACTTGCGTGAAGGCGCACGGAATCATGCAGATCGCGAGCACGCACGCGCGATTGCCCGCCGCGTGAGCAATCGCTGCGCTCGCGGACGCTGCGAACCGCTCGCCGGAGACGATCTGCGCTTCGCCGGAGATGATCTCCGGCGAACCGGAAGCAGTCTTCGTGCCAGCGAAAGTCATGTTCGTGCCAACGAAGGTGATCTTCGTGCCGCCGGAGATGATCTCCGTGCCCACGAAAACGATCTCCGGCCCAGCGAAAACTGCTCCCGTCCCCCCGCGCACCCCACGCCCGCCCCCACACACTCCCCCAACCTCCGCACCCCTCCGCCTAACCTCCGC
>VYMB01000026.1_pt1 | contig 86655 bp, 62 predicted proteins | sample 5115321 | NCBI WGS metagenome assembly VYMB01 (sample SAMN12291794, study PRJNA351875) | freshwater metagenome | isolation source: freshwater lake | place: USA: Michigan, Wintergreen Lake | collected 2011-08-02 | reverse complement strand
ACCAGACATTCTGCGAAAATGCGCATCTGGTGGCCCGTCACGAGTCACCAAGTTCCTCTGTTCGCTTTAAGCGGCGGCAGTTGGGCAGCCAAGTCGAAAGCGACAAAGCCCCCAACGCGCCCGATGATCGAGCGATCACGGACTTGGTCCCAACCGAGCCAGCCACCAGCGGTCTTGGGGTAGTTGTGCATGCCCCAGCATGCACAACTCTGGAGTAAGGGAGCCAACCACTCACTGACTCTTCGTGGACCAAGCCACGATGTCGAGCGCAAGCTCGACAAGCCCAAGCCCGCCAATTCCGGTGCGCCAGCCGCTTACCCGCTTTGCTCCTCGGAGCAAAGCAGGTCGATCATCCCACGCACGCGGAAACTGAAAGCTGGTCCAATCTGACAAATGCACCGAGCCCGCAAACGCGGCCCCGGTCCTGCTTTGCCTCTTCGGTCTTTCCCCTCGTTCGCTTGTTCGCTCGTTCGCTCGTTCGCTTCCGCCTTGCCCCCCATTGCCTAATCCCTCTGGCGGTATTCCCACGGCACCCCCGGCGTGTACGCAATCAACTCGTACAACTCCTTGCGCGTCTGCATCTGGTCAATCACACCGCTCACGCTGCCATCTCGCTTCATTGCAGCCAGTGCCTTGTCCACCGCGCCCATCGCGATGCGCAGCAGACTCACCGGGTAGATCACGCAGTTGTACCCAAGCTCCTGAAAACGTGCGATCGGAATGATCGGCGTCTTGCCAAACTCCGTCATGTTCGCGAGCATGAACACTTCACGCCCAGGGCACGCCGCGCGAAGTTGCTTGGCAAAATCACCAAACTCCTGCTCGCTGGTCAACCCTTCCGGAAAGATCATCTCGGCGCCGGCCTGCACATACGCCGCCGCACGCTTCACCGCTGCGTCGAATCCTTCCACACCTCGCGCGTCCGTTCGCGCACACACAATGAATGCCGCCTCCGCATCACTGCCCGGCAGTTGCTTCGCCGCCTTCACCGCCCACTGCACTTTCTCCACCATGTGATCAACCGGCACGAGTTCTTTCCCATCAAGGTGTCCGCACCGCTTGGGAAACTTCTGATCTTCAATATGCAGCCCCGCCGCCCCCGCCTTGGCGTAGTCAATCACCACGCGACGCAACATCTCCGCCTCACCAAACCCCGTATCCGCATCCGCAATGATCGGCAACCCGCTCGCGTCGTACGCCTCGCGAATGCACTTGGCGAAATGCTCATGCGTCAGCAAACCCACATCAGGCACGCCCGCACTCACGCTGGTCGCTGCACCGGAGACATAGCACGCTTCAAACCCATGCTTCGCGATAGCCAACGCCGCCAGCGCGTTGAACGCTCCGGGGATAGCCACGCACGTGCTGCGCATGCGCTGACGAAGACGATGAGCGGGCGAAGGAGCGACGGCTGAGCGGGGGGGTTGCATAGGGGGATTCTTGTGGGGTCGGGGCCTCTGCACGAGCAGACATATGGCGGGCGGCGGCTATCATTCCTGTCAAACAGGAAAAGTTCCAGCGAGACAGTCACGCGATCGACCATGACCGCCGCGCCCACCACCATTCCCGCAGAGTCGCCGCTGCCCGCGTCCCGGCCGCGCCCCGCGCCGCCACGCACGCGCACGCAGGCTCTTGTGGCGACCACCAAGCCGGGCATCACCAAACAAGTCACGCTCACCAGCGCGGTCGGTTTCGTTATGGCCGCCGCCGCCCGCCCCGGTGATTGGCAGCTCTCCCAGCTTGCCCTGCTGAGCGGCATGACCATCTTGGGCACCGCCCTCAGCGCCGCCGGCGCCAACGCACTCAACCAGTGGATGGAGCGCCACCGCGACGCCGCGATGCCGCGCACCACCAATCGCCCGCTTCCCGCTGGTCAGGTCTCGGCCCAAGGCGTGCTCGCTTTCGGTGCGGCTCTGTGCATTGCGGGTCTTGCGGTGCTCTGGGCCTTCACGGGCGTTGCGCCCATGCTCATTTCGCTCGCGTGCATCGTGAGCTATCTGGTCTTCTACACGCCAATGAAGGTTTCGACGCCGCTCGCGACCTTTGTCGGCGCGATTCCTGGCGCGCTGCCTCCCATGATCGGTGCCGCCGCGGCGTCGGGGCTCACTGGCCTTGCCGCGATGCGTGAGCCTGCGGGTCTTGTGCTCTTCACGCTCATGTTCATCTGGCAGATTCCTCACTTCCTCGCCATTGCGTGGATGTACAAGGATGACTATGCACAAGGCGGCTACGCCGTACTGCCCGTGGTTGATCCGCAAGGCTCGACCACCGCATGGACCGTCGCCCTGTGGACGCTCGCGCTGATTCCTGCGACGCTGCTGCCCGCAACGAATCTCGACGGCGTCGTCGGCCTGCCATACGCCATCATCGCGGCGGCAAGCGGCCTGGCATTTGGTTATCTTGCTCTGCGGCTCATCATCGAGCGCACGCGCGAGCGTGCCCGCGTGGTCTTCTTCGCGTCTATCGCGCACCTACCGCTGCTGCTGCTGGCCATGACCATCGAGGCCACGATCCGCGCGGTGTGGTAACACCTTTCACGATCCGACAATCTGCTTGGCGCGTGCGAGTGCTTCTTCGAGCGTCTCGAAGGTGTTTTCCAATCCAATTTTCTGATCAAGGCCGACCCGCACCATCTCAAAGACCGGCTGAGCATGCACGCCGCCCAGCAGCAGCACGGTACCGTTACGGCGGCATTTCTCGTGAAATTCTTCGAGGGCCTGCAAGCCCGTCGCGTCAATGTGAGGCACACGCCGCATCCGCAAGATGAACACACGCGGCAGCTTTCCCTGCCGTCGCAGTGTGTCCTTCAGTCGATCCGCCACGGCGAAGAAGAATGGCCCGTTGATCTCAAAGACCTCCACGCCTTTGGGAATCTCGAGCCCCTGCACACGCGTCGCGTCTTTACGTTCGAGCACGCTCTCGGCATCGCCCGGTTGCGGCGCGGCGATATCCATCGTGATCGCGCTGACTTCACTCAACTCGCTCATGCGTTTGATGAAGAGCATGCTTGCCAGCACCATGCCCACTGCAACAGCAACTGCCAGCCCGAAGAAGATCGTGAGGCCGAAGGTCGTGAGCAGCACCGCGACATCGCTTGCCGGCGTGCGCAGCAAAGCACGGAAGCGTGTCATGTCGCTCATGTTCCATGCGACGACAAAGAGCACCGCCGCCAGCGCCGTGAGCGGCACAAAGCCCATGAGCCGTGCCGCCGCGACAACGACGATGAACATGAACACCGCATGCAACACGCCCGCAACGGGCGTGCGAGCACCGGCTTTCACGTTGGCTGTCGTGCGTGCCGCGCCGCCCGTTGTGGGCAAGCCGCCGAGGAGCGCGGTGGCGATGTTGGCCGCACCAAGGCCTACGAGTTCTTCGTTGCTGTTATGCCGCTCGCCTGTCATGCCGTCAGCGACGACAGCGGAGAGCAGCGTTTCAATACTCACGAGAATCGCGATCGTGGTTGCCGGCAAGACGAGTGCCTGCACCAACTCGAGCGTGATGGGTGGAAAGCGATTGAAGTGAAAGTCCGCTGACACATCGCCAAACTTGCTGGCGATGGTCGCGACACTGCCTGACTGCACGACGCCCCAGCCCAGCAGCCACGTGGCGACCGCCGCAGCGATCACGCCAATCGCGTAGGAAGGCCAGCGCGGAAGCACTTTGCGCAGCAACAGCAAAAGCCCCAGCGTTGCGCCGCCGACGGCGAGCGTGCGCGGATCCCACGTGTGCCAGTGGGCCGCGAACGCCCGCACTTTCTCGAGCCACGCCGCCGGTGTTGACGCAAGCTGCAACCCGAAGAAGTCGCGCACCTGCGCAGTCGCGATGATGAGCGCGCTGCCAGTTGTGAAACCCGCGGTGACTGGAAACGGAATGAACTTGACAATCGCGCCAAGGCCCGTCACGCCCATGATGATGATGATCACACCCGCCATGAGCGTCGCGAGTGACAGACCGACGTAGCCGTGCTCCGCGGCGATCAGGTAGAGAATGGCGATCGACACGCCGCTTGGTCCGCCGATCTGGAACTTGCTGCCACCAAGCAAGCTGACGAGCAGCCCGCCCATGATGGCGGTGACCATGCCCATGACCGGCGGCACCAGTTGTTCGCTGGCAGCGACACCTTCGGGGACACTCGCGATGCCGACGGCGATAGCGAAGGGCAGAGCGATCGCTGCGACAGACAACGCCGCGATGATGTCGGCCTTGGCGTCGGGCCAGCGATAGCCATCACGAAGTGTGCTCAGCATCGCGGGGGTCAGCCCGCGAAGCAGCGTGCGGAAGATGGTGGCGGACTTGTTGATCACGCGGAAGCCCGAATGGTGCTATTGAGGTTATTCCTATCGGCAATGTCATACGTGGTGCATAACTGTGTCGCCCGGCGCAGTCGTTCGTGTCGGCACAGACGCGTCACACGTCACGCCTTTCGCAGTTTCACACGTGTCATCACCTGGGAGGTTGCCGGAGGGATGAATACATGCGATGGTTGCACCACATGAAGGGCACACTCACATTCTGCGCCTGCGCGTGCCTTGCGGTGTGGGGCGGCCTGCGCGCATGGGAACGCTACCAGGCGACCTGGCCCGTCACCAAGGCTGCCGACTGGCAGATGGACAAGGGCAACTACAAGAAGGCCCTGACCATGCTCGCGGATGCGCACCACCAGAACCCGCACGATCTGCAGGTGACGGCGATGCTGGCGGAGTGCTTTGACCGCACCGGCGACAAGGCCATGGCGGCGATGCTGTACCGTGAAGCGTTGCCCTTTATCGAGAACGACAAGGACTCGTCAGACTCGGCATATCACCGGGAACGATTGAAGATGCTCCAGATGCTCGGCTACTGACGTACGCTCGTGCGTGACGTTTCTCGCGCCACTGCCTGCCATCATCGCCGCGTGCATCTGCGTGCCTGCGCTGCTTGCGCTGTACCTGCTCAAACTCCGCCGGCGACCGGTGCGTGTGGGCAGCGTGCTTTTCTGGCCCAAGGCCAGTGAAGACACGCAGGCCAACGTGCCGCTGCGGATGATTCGACCAAGTTGGCTGCTGCTGCTGCACCTGCTTGCGCTCGCTGCATTACTGATTGCATTTGGCAGGCCCGCGATGGAGGGCGACGCGCGTGATGGCCAGCGGGTGGTGCTGCTGATTGACAATTCAGCGAGCATGTCGGCTCTGGATGTGCCAGGTCAGCCAAGTCGGCTTGATCGGGCGAAGGCGCGTGCGAAGGAACTGGTGCGTGAGAGTCGCAGCGTGACTGGCTCGCGCTCGGTCGCGATCGTCAGCTTCGCACTCGCGGCAGAAGCGCGGTCGGGCTTTACGAGCGCGAGCAGCGTGGCCAACGCGGCGATTGACGCGATTGAACCCACCGATCAGCCGGGCGACCTGGCCGCGGCGCTGGCGCTTGTCGACTCGCTTTCCCAATCCGCGGCGGATGGCGATGCCGACACGCAGCGAGAACCGCCCACTGTCGTGCTGCTGAGTGACGGCAGCTTTACGGCGACGCAAGAAGCTCCGCAGGCGCGACTGGCGGTGCGATTTGAACGGATCGGGCCGCTGGCAGACGCCGCGACCGACAATGTGGGCATCACGGCGTACGCCGTAAGGCGAGATGCGACCAATCTTCGCACGGCACGCGTCTTTGCACGCATCGCATCGACGCGGCCAGATGTTGATGTCGCGCTGACGCTCGCGCTGGATGGCAACGCACTGCAGCGACGCGCGGTGCGTGTGGGCAGCGAGAGCGCTGAGGTGAACTTTGAACTCGCTGATGTGCCCGCTGGCGTACTGACGCTGGCTGTTGATCGCGATGATGCGCTTGCGAGCGACAATGTGGCAAGTGCGGTGCTGCCCCCCCCACTCGCGCCGCGGCTGGTGGTGGTGCGTGAAGCCCGCCAATCCGACAGCGGGCGCGATGCCAACTTTCTGCTGACGGATGTCCTTGAAGAGTTGCGGCCTCAGGCGTTGTCGATCATGACACCCGAGGAGTTCTCGCGAGCGACGACCGATGCGACGTTTGCGGCGCAGACCGATCTGGTAGTGATTGACGGCGCGACGGCGAGTGTGCCGAGGGGCGTGCCAGTTCTGAGTTTTGGTCCGCCGCCGCAGACGGCCGGGCTGAGCGTGGCGGCGGTGCAGCCCGTGCGGGAGGCGAGCATCTTCTGGAATCGCGAGCATCCGCTGATGCGCGGCGTGACGCTGGATGCACTCACCATTGCACGAGCGTGGACGGTGAACACCGCTGATGGAGCAACGCGGTTTGATGTGATTGCGCGCAGCGATGATCGACCGCTCGTGCTGCTCGCAAGTGATGACATCAGCGAGCGGGTCATCGTGACGTTTGATCTGCTTGAGAGCAACTGGCCTTTGCAGGCGGGCTTTCCGGTGTTTGTCGCGAATGCGGCGGACTACCTGACGCGGCGCACGCAGCGGGTGAGCGCGACGGCGTTCTCCACTGCGCAGATCGCATCGGTGCGGCTGACACGCACGACGGGTGTGAGCATCGCCGGACCGGCTGACATCACGCCGCCCACGCTGGCGCAGCTGGCGCCGGGCGATATCTCGCTGGGGCATGTCGTGCGAACAGGGTTGTACGTTGTGCGCGGGGCTCAGGCGGGCAGCGATCGCGCTGTCGCGGTGAATCTGGTCAATGCCACCGAGTCGGCGTTGGCGTCGCCTGCGGAAGTGATGATTGACGGCAAGCCGGTGACGACCATTTCCACCGGACGTGGGCAGCGCGAAGTGTGGCACTGGTTTGTGCTGGCGGCGCTCGCGCTGCTGGGCATCGAATGGCTGGTGTACGCCGCTCGCGTTCGTGCGTGATGCGTTACGCCGGCACGCCTTGCAGAAACACCATGTCGACGGGATTGCTCCCGAACTCGTATGCGAGCTCTCGCTCGTCGCGGTGTCGGAGCAGCACCATGTCGGCGCGCATGCCGGGCGCGATAATGCCGCGGTCTCGCAGACCCAGCACGGTTGCAGCGTTGATCGTGACGGCGTGAATGGCCTCGGGCACGCGCAGGCCACAGTGGCGAACAGCGAGAGCGATGATCATGGGCATGCTGACAGTTGGCGCGCTGCCCGGATTGCAGTTGGTTGCCATCGCGAGGACCGCGCCAGCATCGATGAGTGCACGGCCGTTGGCGTAGCGGCCATCAAGGTGGAAACCGCACGCCGGCAAGATGACCGCAGCGGTTTCGGAAGCGCCGAGCTGGGCGAACTCTTCGGGGCCGCTGGCTTCAAGATGATCGCACGATACCGCACCCAGCGAGATCGCCTCACGCACCATGCCAAGTGCATTGAACTGATCGGTATGCACGCGGATAGGCATGTTGCGGACTTTGGCTGCTTCAAACAGTCGCGTGCAATCATCCACGCTCCATGCGCCCTTCTCGCAGTAGGCGTCGACAGCGAGCGGGCCGCCATCGGGCCGACGGTGATGCGTCGCGACTTCATGCAGTGTGCGACGGCACGTGTCGGCGACGAAGTCGGGCACATCGGGATCGAGCGTGTGGCCCAGCAGGGCCGTGGGTGTGACATGCGGCACACGCAGCGCGTGTGATGCGTCTGCGATGGCTTGAAGCATCTTGGTTTCGTGCTCAAGCGTGAGGCCGTAACCGGACTTTACTTCGACACTGGTTGTACCGTGCGCGAGCATGGCGCGAAGACGCGTCACGAGAGCAGCGGCGAGTTCTTCGCGAGGCGTCTGGCGTGTGGCGCGGACGGTGCTCATGATGCCGCCGCCTTTGGCCATGATTTCCTGATAGGTCGCGCCGCGAAGTTTCATTTGCCATTCGTCGAGGCGCGAGCCGCCCCAGCACGCGTGCGTGTGGCAGTCAATGAAACCGGGTAGAAGCACGCGGCCCTGCGCATCGATCGTGGTTGCGCCGTGAGGCACATCTCGCGAAGTCGCAAGACCGCTGCTGGCTGGTTCCATGGCGACGATGCGGCCATCTTGCACGAGCACATCGGCTTCGTCCATCACGTACAGCAGCTCCATGCTGCGACCGCGGCGCGGGCCGGGCTCTGCGGTTGGTGTGACGATACGGGCGTTGGTCAGCAGCACGCTCACGCCACACCTCCGGTGTGCGCAAAGCCCGGACGCGTCGCCAGGCCTTGCAGGAACGTGTAGAACATGTGCGCCGCGACTCGGGCGGTGCGGTTGCTGTCATCGTGCGGCGGCGAGAGTTCCATGATGTCGAAGCAGCGCACGAGCGGGTTAGCGGCGCACCATGCGATCCATTGCTCCACGGCGAGTGACGAAAGCCCGGCGGGATTCATCGCGCTGACTCCCGGTGCGTGGCTCGCGTCGAGCGCGTCCAGATCGAGACTGACCAGCACGTCGGTCGTTCCAGCGGGCAGAGCGTGCGACTGCTGCGTGACAACTCGCCCGCCGATGCTGGCGAAGTACGCGGCGTGCTCCGCACTGTTGACGCTGGGCTTGGCGCCCACGACTGCGAAGCTGCGCACGCCGCAGGTTTCGGCGATGCGGCGGAAAGGCATGCCGCTGCCTGCGGTGTCGCGCACATCGAGGTGGGCGTCGAAGTAGAGCACGTGCGGTGCGGTGGGTGTGGTGCTCGCGGGCATGACATGTGAGCGGAGATGTTCGAGCACGCCGCGGGCGAAGGCGAAGGTGAGATCGTGTCCGCCGCCGATGGCGATGGGGAACAAGCCGAGTTTGAGAATCGCTCGCGTCGCTTCCGTCACTCGGTTGTGCGTTTCATTGAGCGCAACGGCATCGCTGCCATTCGCAGGAATCACGTCACCGGCGTCGAACACACGAGGCAAGTGGCCGCTTGCGGGGTGGGCGACTCCGTATCTGGTGAGCGCTTCGCGAAATGCTCTTGGGCCTTCGGCTGCGCCTGGGCGACCATTGTTGAGACGCACGCCCAGATCATCGGGCAGGCCGAGCAAAGCGACTTTGCACGCAGTCGGCATCGCCTGCTGGATGTGAGCGGCAAATCGCGCGGGCGGCAGATCGGTCGGCCAAGTAGCGGGCTGCGTGTGCGGAATGGTCATCAGCAGAGGATAAGAGATGGCGAGCGGGCAGTTCGGACAGAAGCATCCCGTGAACTCGCGAATCCGATAATTTTCTGCCACGCAGGAAACATCATGCAGCTTGCGCCATGCGACCGACGTATGGTGAACTTCCGAAGTGGCCGCGACTCGATGTATTCGTCGCGGCGTTCTGGACTCCTTCAAGGACTGCGTGACGGCGTCGATCATGACGCCCGACTCTGACAGACTTGGTCAGGGCTCGACGCATGGTGACGGAGTTTCGCGTCGGAAATCGAACTTGAGAGATGACCACGCTCGCGCGGGAACGCGCGATGGTGGCGGGTAACCACGTACTCGGAGGTATGACAGCATGCGAAAGCACGCGCTGGCTCGGGTTTTCAGCGTTCTTGGTTTTTCCGTGTCGACAATCGCGATGGCGACGGGATCGCCCTGCGATCTGGACTTTGACAATGACGGCGTGTATCCGAGTGACCGTGATGTGACGGTCTTCCTGGAGGTCTTCTCTGGCGCGGCGTGCGCGACGTGCGATGACATTGATGTGAACAACAACGGCGCGTTTCCGGAGACGGAAGACGTCATTGCGTTCATGACGCGTGTGTATAACGGCGGCTGCCCCGACACGCCCGCTGATCAACCTCCGCCTGATGGCGGCAGCCTGGTGGCGGCGGAACTGTCGGCGTCGGCGGAGGCTCCGACGTGGGTGAGATGGGTGGCGCCGTGGGGCAACAACAGCAATCCGGGAACGCAGAGCGCGCCCTTTGCAACGGTGCAGGGTGCGCTGATGCGGTCCAATCGCAACGCGTACGGCATCGTCTACATCATGCCGGGTGAATACACGATGGCGATTCAATGGCAGTACGACAACCTGCAATATGGTGGGGAGTCGGAAGATCGCCCGCTCATCATCGCGGCGGCGCCGGGCAGCGTGACGCGGCCGATTCTGAACCTGCCCAACACGGCATCCGCGGGTATTCGCCTGGTGAATGGCACGAACCATGTGGTCGTGCGCGGGCTGGAGTTTCGCGGGCAGCCGCGGCACACATCGATCATCGCGGCGATCGGGAGTGCACAGGGACTGGTGGTGGATGACTGCGTGCTGATCGGCGGGACCAACGGCGTGAGCCTGCAAGGGCTTGACGGCCAGGTGGTGCGCGATGTGCTCGTCAAGCGCACGATCATTCGCGATCAACGCAATCCTAACACGCACTCGCAGGGCGCGTATGTGTCGGCGAGCGACAACGTGGTGTTTGATGACTGCGTCTTCTACAACACGGGTAATCGCGACACATTCTGCCAGGGCATCTACTTCGTGCATGGCAACTACACGCGCAAGGTGTTCAACTCGTGGTTTGGAGAGCCTGGCTTTGCGGGCATTCAGGCTCGCGGCGGGCAGTTTGAAATCACCGGCAACGTGTTTGAGCGTTGCGGCAACGGCATCGGCGTCGGGCACCCGATGGCGGCATCGGCGGGCATCTGGACGTCGGGAACGTTTGCCAACAACCTCATCGCATCGCCCGTGTATCCGGGCTGGGGCGTTGCGGTGCAGCGCATGAACTGCTCGAACATCTACGACAACATTTTCTTCTCCAACTCATCGGAAGGTCAGGCCATTGTGCGGCAGAGCACGAGCCCGTGTGCGAACATCTTCAACAACAAGGTGCGCGGCTGGGGTCAGACCTTCGCCAACCTGGGCGGGACGATCTCGAGCGGCGAACACATTCAAGTGCCGCCCGTGCAGTCGGCGACTGATCTGCGTCCGGCGATTGACTGGAACTACCTGACGTCACGGCCCTTGGGCGTGTGGAACCTAACGTACGACACGCAGGCCTACATCAATTCGTGCCGCCAGTTGCCGTGAATGCGGGCGTGCGATGGGGCGACGACTGACTGCGTCGGAACTACACTGAGCGGCGAATCCACTCGCACGGAGGCTCTCGCCCATGGGTTTGTTCTCGCGCAAGCCGAAAACACCGGCTCAGACGGTCGTCATCCCTTCCAGCACGACTGCGTCGCCAACCGCACCGGCGACGACCAATGACGCACGGGAGCAGCGGATCTTCGCGATCGGCAGCGACTTTCTGGCGCGGGCACGCGGGCACAAGACCAGTGTGCTCTCGGCAAAGTTCTACAGCGACGCGCTGATGGAATGGAGCATGAAGGACCCGAACTTCAAGGTCCAGATGTTCCGCTTTGTCGACGCGTACCCGATGCTGAAGACGCCTGACGCGATCTATGACCATCTGACAGATTACCTGGGTCAGGAAGGCGTCACGGTGCCGGGCGTGATTGCGACGGCGATCAAGACCGGCGCGGTGGCGAAGAGCGTGGCGACGGCGACGATCAGCTCGCAGATCAAGGGCATGGCGAGCAAGTTCATCGCTGGGCAGGATGCGGCGAGTGCGCTGCCGGGCCTGAAGCAACTGTGGGATGATGGCATCGCGAGCAGCGTGGACCTGCTGGGCGAGACGTGCGTGAGCGATGAGGAAGCCGACAGCTATGCCGCGAAGTATCTTGATCTGATCAACAACCTGCCTGCGGCCATGGCAGCGTGGAAGAGCCAGCCGCGGCTGGAGAGTGATCACCTCGGAGCGATTCCGCGCTGCAACGTGAGCGTTAAGATCAGTGCACTGAGTGCGCGGACAGACCCCATCGACAGTGAAGGGGCGATGCGCGACCTGATGAGGCGGTTGCTTCCCATTCTCGAAGCGGCTCGCGACAAGGGCGTGTTTGTCAACTTCGACATGGAGCACCACGCGCTCAAGGATTTCACGATTGAGCTGTTCCAGCGATGTGTGACGCAGGTGAACTTCAACGCGGGACTGGCGATGCAGGCGTATCTGCGCAGTGGCGTGGATGATGCCAAGCGCATGTGCGAGTGGGCGATTCGCAACAAGCGGAAGGTGAGCGTGCGCCTCGTAAAGGGCGCGTACTGGGATGCGGAAACGATCAAGAGCGAACTACACGGCTGGCCCAACCCCGTGTGGGCGCAGAAGTGGCAGACGGATCGCTGCTTTGAGCAGATGACGGAAGTCTTCCTCGATGCGTGCCCGCGCAAGCAGGGTGATAGCGGCGTGTGTCTGGCGCTGGGGAGCCACAACGCGCGGTCGATCGCGGCGGCGCTGGCGGGCCTGGAGGCGCGTGGGCTGCCGCAGAGTGCACTCGAACTGCAGATGTTGCACGGCATGGCGGATCAGTTGAAGCACGCCGCTGCGGAGATGGGGCTGCGGATGCGCGAGTACGTGCCGGTGGGCGAGATGATTCCGGGTATGGCGTACCTGGTGCGTCGCCTGCTGGAGAACACGAGCAACGAAAGCTGGCTGAAGGCCGGCTTCATGGACAATGCTGATGTTGGCGCGTTGCTGCGGTCGCCCGCTCCCAAGAGCGGTTCGCAACCGGCGACGGATCTTCTGGCGATCAATCCTGAGCGGCACAACCTGAGCCCGGCGCCCAAGGGCGTGGGCAATGGCCGGCCGTTCTTTACGGAGGCGATTCGCGACTTCAGCGAAGGTGCACAGCGGGAGAAGTTTGGCCAAGCGATTGCGCGAGCGACGGTGCCGAAAGTGGCGAATGAGCGGACACCCGAGCAGGCTCGTGAGATGGTGACGCGTGCGAGCAAGGCATTTGCGGCGTGGCGCGATACGGACGCGGTCACTCGCGCGAACATGCTGGTGAAGGCGGCCCAGATAATGCGCGAGCAGCGCGATGGGCTGTCGGGCGTGATGATTCGCGAAGCAGGCAAGACCTGGCGCGAGGCTGACGCGGACGTGTGCGAAGCGATTGACTTTCTGGAGTATTACGCGCGGTGTGCGGTACCGCTTTTCCAGCGGCAGCGGCTGGGCAAGTTTGTCGGCGAGCTGGATGAAGTGGTGTATCAGCCGCGCGGGGTGGCGGTGGTCATCAGCCCGTGGAATTTCCCTCTGGCGATCTGCTCCGGCATGACGGTGGCGGCGCTGGTGACTGGCAACACCGTGATCGTGAAGCCCGCTGAGCAGACGCCTGGCATCGCGAGCATCATGTGCGACATTCTGTGGCAGGCGGGCGTGCCCAAGGATGTGCTGCAGTTCTGCCCAGCACCGGGCGAGACGACCGGGGCGGCGTTGGTGCGGGATCCGCGCGTTGCGCTGGTCGCCTTCACGGGGTCGCGTGATGTGGGCCTGGACATTCTGCATGCCGCGGCCCCGGCTTCGCCATTCTCGAGCCCTGATGCTCGGACGAATGTGCCAACCCATATCAAGAAGGTCATCGCGGAGCTTGGCGGCAAGAACGCGATGATCATCGATACGAGCGCGGACTTTGACGAAGCAGTGATCGCGGTGCGGCAGAGCGCGTTTGGCTTCCAAGGCCAGAAGTGCTCGGCGTGCTCACGCGTGATTGTGGTTGACGAACAGGGTCCCCAGGGACCGGCGATGACCATGTTCTCGCGGCGACTGACCGAAGCGATGAAGGCCCTGACGATCGGCGATCCACTGCATCCGGGCACGGACATCGCGCCGGTGATTGACGTGGAGGCGGCGAACAAGATTCGCGGCTTCATTGAGCGGGCCAAGGCAGGCGGCCTGAAGCATGTGGGGCTGGAACTGCCCACGAGCAACCCATTTGTGGCGGCGAACGCGAGCCGGTTTGTGGCTCCGCACGTGTTCCTGAATGTACCGGAAGATCATGAACTTGCCCGGGAAGAGATCTTCGGGCCGGTCCTGGCGGTCATGCATGCCAGCAGTTTTGAGGATGCGCTTCGCATCGCTAACACCCCCACTTACAAGTTGACCGGTGGTGTGTACAGCCGCAAACCAAGCCATATTGAGCAAGCCAAGCGTGAGTTCTGCGTGGGGAACCTGTACATCAATCGTGGCTGCACGGGTGCACTGGTCGCAAGGCATCCGTTCGGCGGGTTCGGCATGAGCGGCGTGGGCAGCAAAGCGGGCGGAGCGGACTATCTGCTCCAGTTCGTGGAGCCCCGCGCGATTGCGGAAAACACGATGCGCCGCGGCTTTGCGCCCGAACTGTAATGGGGCGGCCCAGGCGGGAATCATTGATTTTCGGCGGAAATACCCTGTTTCTGCCGATGATGCGCTATGCTGTGGCTCCGCTGGCGGCATGAAGACGCCCGGCGGCCTTGCAGTCCGTAATCGCAACGCGCAGGCATGGAGGCTTGCATGTCGGCATTGACAACGTCTGGTTCGGAGATCGAGAGCAAGATGACCAAGACCACCAAAGCGCCGCGCGCCACCGCTGAGAGCATGGCGAGCAAGCAGCGCGATATCTCCGTTTCGGAGTTCTTCGCGAAGAACCGTCACCTGCTGGGCTTTGACAATCCGCGCAAGGCGCTGCTGACAACGGTAAAGGAAGCCGTTGACAACTCGCTGGACGCGTGTGAAGAAGCGGGCATTCTGCCTGACATCACCGTCGTGATTGAAGACCTGCAGCCTGATCGCGCGGCGGCAGCCAAGAGCTCGCGCTATCGCGTGACCGTTGTTGACAACGGGCCGGGCATCGTTCGCAAGCAGGTTGAGAACGTGTTCGGTCGCTTGCTCTTTGGCAGCAAGTTCCACCGCCTGAAGATGAGCCGCGGCCAGCAGGGCATCGGCATTTCCGCGGCGGGCATGTACGGGCTGATCACCACGGGCAAGCCGATGATGATCCAGACTCGCCCACACGCGCACAAGCCAGCGCACCACATCGAGCTGGCGATGAACACCAAGACCAACCGCGCGGAAGTGACGGTTGATGAGGAAACGGATGACTTTCCGTTACAGCGACTGCGCAGCCTGACGACGGGCACGCGCGAGCTCTCGGAGAAGAGCGAGTTCCTCTCTCGCACGCACTACCCCACGGGCACGAGCGTGAGCATTGAGATGGAAGGCCGCTACCAGAAGGGTCGCGGGAGCGTGGATGAGTTTCTGGAACTCACAGCGATTGCCAATCCGCATGCGAAGATCACGCTGGTTCCGCCCAGCCGTGAGAGCGCGGCGGAAGAGGACGATGTGCCGCTGCTGACGAAGAAGGCGAAGAAGAAGGACGAAGAAGAGGCGATCAAGGCGGATCCGAACAGCTTGCCTGATCCGTCGCGCACGCAGGAAGCGCCGGCCGGCCCCTCCACCACGACGGAAGTGGGCGGCGTGATTCTCTTTCCGCGCGGCGTGAGCGAGCTGCCGCCTGAAACCAAGGAAATTCAGCCGCACCCCAAGGGCATTGAACTGGGAACGCTGCTGCAGATGCTGAAGGATTTTCAGGAAAGCAGCGGCGACAGCACGCTGTACAAGTTTCTGCAGGAGAAGTTCTGCCGGGTGAGCGACACGACGGCGAGTGACTTCTGCAAGGCCATTGGTGCAACCAGCCGCACACGAGTGAGCGACATCGAGCCGCCGCAGGCTGAGAAACTGTACAAAGAGTTTCAAGAAGCCAAGCTTGCACCGCCGCCGACGGACTGCCTTGCACCCATTGGCGTGCGTCAGTTGCTTGCCGGTCTGCTGAAGGGCGTGCGCGCTGAGTTCTACGCGGCCAGCAGCCGCGAAGCGGCCGTGTATCGCGGGAGACCGTTCCAGATTGAAGCGGCGATCGCCTTCGGCGGACAGCTCAAGGCGGATGATTCGGCCCGCGTGATTCGCTTTGCTAACCGCGTGCCGCTGCTGTTCCAGCAGAGCGCGTGCAGCAGCTTCAAGAGCGTGACGGAAACGAACTGGCGCAACTACGACCTGCAGCACCCGCGCGCAAGCCTGCCCATCGGTCCGCTGGTCATCATGATCCACATGGCCAGTGTGTGGGTGCCCTTCACGAGCGAAAGTAAGGAAGCGATCGCGGACTATGACGAAATCCGCAAGGAAATGAAGCTCGCTCTCATGGAGTGCGGGCGCAAGCTGGGCACTTATCTGCGCAAGCGTGCGAAGATGAAACGCGAAGGCGAACGGCGCGATGTCTTTCAGAAGTACATCGGCGAGATCGCCAAGGCCATCAATGCCATCAACGGCACTGACGCCAAGCAGCTCTACGACGCACTTCTTGAGCAGGCCAAGAAGCGCACCGCCATCGCTGACATGCAGCTCGACGAAGACGGCAAGCGCGTCAAGGAAGAAGACCCCGCCGATCAGGAAGGCGTGCTCATCGTGGAAGATGAAGCGAGCCAGCACAAAGACGAGCAAGTGAGCGAGGGGAAAGACGCACCGCCCGCGATGAAACTCAGCAAGGCTGAAGCCGCCGCACTCAAAGTCGCGGCGATGGCCAAGAACGATGAGCCGACGCTGCTGGACGTGAAGCCGGCCAAGCGGCAGCAGACGCAGAGTGCGAAACGCTCGCGCGGAGTCAGCGAGGAAACGCCGACGAAATCCTCAGGCAAAGCCGCGAAGGCTCCGCCCCCGCCCACCAAGCCAGACCCCAAGGACAAGCCCAAGATGCGACTCGTGAACGGCAAACTCGTGCCCGTGAATGAGCCCAAGCTGTTCTGATGGTGGAGCGGTGCTTAGGCCCGCTTCCATCACACGGCACGTTCATCGTCACGACACACCATCTCCTCGCACGCCCTGACACTCCGCATTCAAGCGATCACGCAAGGATTCACGCACATGGCCAAGAAACCCGCACAGAACGCAGCTCCGGCGGCTCGCACCAAGCCGCCCGTCAAGCACAGCGAGCGCGACAAGAAGACCCACGCGAAGCTCGTCGGCCTCGCGGATGAGATCGCGAGCAAGAGCCTCAAGGGCCGTGAGCCCAAGCTCGAGATTCCGGTCCGCACCAAGAGCAATACGACCTGGAGCAAGAAGCAGAAGATCCTGCAGATGGGCGACGCGACCAGCGAGCGAGAACTGTTCAACCTCAACCAGGCGAAACAGTTCATGCAGACCACGCTGCACGCCAGCACCATCAAGAAGCTGATTGACGAAGGCAAGACCAGCAGCCTCCGTGGCGTTTTTTACATCGCCAAGCACACCGTGGCCGGCACGAAGGAAAACACCTTCGACAAGCAGGAGGAAAGCGATCCTATTCTCGAAGACCTTGAAGTCTCGCTCGGCGCGCTGCGGGAAGAGCTCCACATCTTCGCGGAGAATCGCGGCGCCATGGTCGGCAACATCACGCTGATCGATAAGGGCGACGAAATCAACTGTCGCCGCATGGGCAGCGGCGGGTATGCGCTGCCAAGCATCGTCGAGCCCGACATCATCGAGTTCAAGAAGTGCGAAGCTGACTTCGTACTGCACGTCGAAAAGGGCACGGTGTGGAATCGCTTCAACGAAGATCGATTCTGGGAGAAGAACAACTGCATCCTGACGCACGGCGCGGGCCAGCCCCCGCGCGGCTGCCGTCGCCTGCTGCAGCGGCTCAACCAGGAACTCAAACTCCCCATCATCTGCGTGCTCGACTGCGACCCGTGGGGGCACTACATCTACAGCGTCATCAAGCAGGGCTCCATCTCGCTCGCGTTCGAGAGCTCGCGCCTCGCTATTCCTGACGCGAAGTTCCTTGGCATTCGCGCGAAAGACCACGAAGCATGCGACCTCTCCGACGCCGTGAAGATCGACCTTGAGGCCACCGACATCAAGCGCGCGAATGAGATCAAGAACTATCCGTGGTTCGCGGAGCACAAAGGCTGGCAGAAGGAAATCGACCTGATGCTGAAGAACGGCTTCAAGATGGAAGTCGAAGCGCTGCTGAACAAGGACATCAGCTATGTAACGGAGGAGTATGTGCCGCAGCGGCTGAGGGATGAGGATTGGCTGGATTGAGCTGGCCTAAGTATCGGATGAATCTTTATCGTTCTCGTCGACGCTCACGGGTGGCTCGATGTTCAGTTCCGTCGCGCCGTATCGACGGATGAGGGCTTGGCGCAGTCGTTGTACCTTGATACCGCCTCTCGCGCTGCTCCAGCAGAAGTCGCACAGACATTTCCAAGGGCCCTCTTCGTGCGATTCTGGGAAGTAGCGCCAGCCCACCACCTGCGGAACCGGGCGAACATCGTGAATGGCTGAGGCATCGATGGAGTGGGGAACGATGATCTGCCAACCGCGTGGATCGCTTTCTCGCATAATCAGCTGGATTGCGTGGCCCAGCGGCACATGGCGGTGCTCCCGGTTGTATCGCCCAACAAACACGTGGCAATCGGAACGCAGTCGCACTGAGACGGCGACGAGCGTGCGCATGCCTGATCGCTTCAGTTCTCGCAGCCATTGGTGCGTGACGCTGTAGCTCTGCAACACCGGGAAGAGATACACGCCGCGGCGAAGAGCGAGGCGCGTGCCGTGGATCGCGACAGTCACGGGCTGTCCGCGTAGGCCAGTTCGACGAATCGACTTACTCGATCGCTCATCAGCCAGATGCGTGCAGATGGCCACGATCAGCCTCCGAGACCAAGCTCGCTGCCGTTCACGCAGTTGGCGGCGCGACCGTCTTCTTTCCAGAGCTTGACGATGCGCACGGTCTCGTGCGCGACGGCGAGTTGGGCCTGATCGGTGCTTGCACCGACGTGATGGCTTGCGTACACGCCGGGCAGGTGGGCGGTGTCGCTGTGCCAGCCCGCTTCGGTTTCGGCGGGCTGGCTTTCCCACACGTCGAGGCCCGCGCGGATGTTCTTGGTCGTGATGGCTTCGCGCAGGGCGGCTTCGTCCACCACGCCGCCTCGGCTGGTGTTGATGAAGTACGCGCCGGGCTTCATCGCGGCGAAGAACTCCTTGTTGAACAGCTTCTTGGTGCTGTCGGCCAGAGGCAGGTGCACGCTCACGGCGTCTGCACGCTTGGCAAGGGCGAGCAGGGCGGGGGTGTCGGTGCCGCCGAATTCGCAGCCCAGGGCGCTGGCGTGCTGGGGCGTGATGCCGCGTGACCACGCGACGACGTTCATGCCGAACGCGACGGCGCGTTTGATGACTTCCTGACCGATAGCGCCCACGCCGATGACGGCGAGGGTGGAGCCCTTGAGGCCGCGGGCCTTACTGAATTCTTTCTTGTTCCACATGTCGGCTTTGGCGCTGGCACACATGTCGGGAATGCGGCGGTCGCAGCACAGGAGCAGGCCCATGGTGAGTTCGGCAACTGCGACGGCGTTCATGCCCGGGCAGTTGCAGACCGCGATGCCGCGCTTGGTGGCGCTAGGCACGTCGATGTTGTCGACACCGCTGCCGGCACGCACGATGAGCTTGAGGCTCTTGGCGGTTTCGAAGACGGCGGGAGGCACCTTGGTGCTGCGGACGACGAGAATCTGCGGATCGTGACTGGCGACGAGCCCGGCGAGGCCAGTTGCGCCGGCGTTGGGGTCGTTGATCACTTCGCAGCCCAGAGCTTTGAGTCCGTCAAGGCCGGCTTTCTCGAACTTGTCCGCGACGAAAACACGCATGGCGACTCCTTGGTATGGCTCAGCCCTCGGGCGGTGAGCAGGGCAGAAGTGTTGGCGCGAGATTGGCGGTTAGCACCGTGCTACAACAGAGCATGTTGCAGAGAGCTTTGCGGGCAGTTGTTCCTTCCATCGTGCTGGTCGGTCTTGCGGGCTGTAGCTCGACGGAGCCGGCTCCGCGGCCTGTGCCGCTGCTTGGTGAGAAGCGGGCGAACGCTGCCCCGGCGGATATGCAGAACCCCGTAGCGCTTGCGGGGCGAGACGCGATCACCTTTGCTGATCTGGCAGCGCCGATGGCAGAGATTGCCGGCGGACAGGCACTGGAAGAAGTGGCCCTTGATCGCCTGCTGGCGCAGCGGGCGAGCAATGCCGGCGTGACGATCTCGCAAGAGCAGATCGCGGCCGAGCGAGATTTGTTTGTGCGAACGCTGGCGGATGAAGCTGGCTTGAACGAGCGTGATGCCGCGGCTGCGCTGGAACGTGTGCGTGCATCGCGCGGGCTGGGACCGGTGCGATACAACGCGCTGCTGAATCGCAACGCGACGCTGCGGGCACTGGTTGCCGCGACGGCGGTGCCCACACAAGAGCAGATTGATCAGGAGCTTGCTCTGGCGACCGGACCGCGGTTTCGCGTCCGCATCATCACGAGTTCGTCACAGTCCGCGGTCGCGCAGGTTCGCGAGCAGGTGCTCGCGCAGCCGGAATCCGCGCGGGCAGCGGCATTCGGCAACCTTGCGACCAGCGTGAGCAGCGACGCTTCGGCTGCACGCGGCGGATTGATCGACGGGATCAGCCCGGCGGATCCGGCGGTGCCGGGAGTCATTCGCAGCACGCTGGGCACGCTTGCGCCCAATGACGTTTCCGCAGTGCTGGTTCTTGATGCGGGCTTTGCAGTAATGCTGATGGAGTCTTCCGTGTCTCCGCTCGAGATTGACGCACCTGCAACACGCGAGCGGGTGGCGCAGCGTGTGACGCTTCGCATGCAGCGGCTGGCGATGGACCGTCTTGCCCGTGAAGTGCTTGCCGGTGCGAACATCACCGTGCTGGATGGATCGCTGGGTTGGAGCCGAGAGAACCGCGGCGGACGGTGATGGGTGTATGGGACGGACGCGACGATACCATGCTTCATGCGCGTCGCAATCTTTTCAAGCCGTCTTTTTGAACGCCCCTTGCTTGACGCCGCGAATGCGGGACGGCACACGCTTGTGCACCTGGATGCATCGCTGGGCCCGGCGACCGTGAAGCTGGCGCACGGGTGCGATGCTGTTTCGATCTTTGTGTGCGACAACGCCTCGCGCGATGTGCTGCGGGAGCTCCACGCGGGCGGCGTTCGACTTCTTGCTTTGCGATCAGCGGGGTTCAATCACGTGGACCTTCCGGAAGCGGAGCGCCTGGGGATGGCGGTGGCGCGGGTGCCCGCGTACTCGCCGTATGCCGTGGGCGAGCACGCAGTGGGCTTGATGATGACGCTCAATCGCAAGTTTCACCGCGCGTACAACCGCGTGCGTGAGCAGAACTTCGCGCTCGACGGTCTCATGGGTTTTGACATGCACGGCAAGACCGCCGGCGTGATCGGCACGGGCATGATCGGTGAGGTGGTGTGCCGCATTCTGATTGGGTTTGGCTGTCGCGTGCTGGCGTTTGATCCGGTACGCAACCCATCGTGTGAACGACTGGGCGTGCAATACGTCACGCTTGACGAGCTCTATGCGCAGAGCGACATCATCAGCCTGCACTGTCCGCTGACTCCGGCGACGAAGCACCTTGTGAACGCCGCCGCGTTGGCGAAGATGAAGCCGACCGTGATGCTCATCAACACGAGTCGAGGCGGTGTGATCGATACGCGAGCGTTGATCGAAGCATTGAAAGAACGTCGCGTGGGCAGCGTGGGACTTGATGTGTACGAAGAAGAAGGTGACTTGTTCTTCCGCGATCTTTCGACGCAGGTCATCAGCGATGATGTCTTTGTCCGCCTTATGACGTTTCCCAACGTGCTCATCACTGCACATCAGGGGTTCTTCACGCAGGAGGCTGTCGAGGCGATCGCGACGACGACGATGGAGAACGTGACGATGTTCAGCCAAGGACATTTGGACGCGTCGCGCAGCGTGACTGCACGAAAGGTCGTGTGACCTGCGCGCAGCCACTTTCCGTGTGGCTGTCCTGGCTGCCGCAGCTCGCTAGCGAGTCGATGGAATTTCGATGACACTCACTCAGAGCGCGCGGTACTCAGCGACGCGCCGCATCGTGCTTAATCACTGCAGATTGCGTGATTCCGACACGAGGAAGAAACAACGGACACCGCCTGCGAGCCTCTTCGCTGTGGATGTACACACCGCCAGTCCGGGTGATAGCGCACAATCGAGCACTTCTGGAGGCTTGATGGCCGTGGCGCCCTGCACATCTGGTTTGATGAGCTGTTGGGCAGCTTCTGTGTCCGTCATGTGACCCACGTGCTCCGTACACTCGCCGCTCATGCTGCCAGCCACGATTGGTCCATTCCAGATCCAGCGAGAAATTGGCCGTGGCGGCATGGGCGTGGTATATCTCGCCACGGACACGCGACTTGACCGACCCGTCGCCATCAAGGCACTGCCCGCCGATCTTGCCGCAGACCCCGACCGTCTTGCTCGCTTCCAGCGCGAGGCCAAGGTCCTCGCCTCGCTGAACCACCCCCATGTCGCGGCAATTCACGGGCTGGAACATGCCAACGGCCACGAGTACCTGATTCTTGAATACATCGAAGGCGAATCGCTGCATGAGCGCGTCTGCAAAGGTCCCATCGCAGTCGACGATTCACTGAGTTTCGCCAGGCAGATCGCCGAGGCACTCGAAGCAGCGCACGAAAAGGGCATCATCCACCGCGATCTCAAGCCGGGCAATGTCATGGTCACGCCCGATGGCGTGGTCAAGGTGCTTGACTTCGGTCTTGCGCGCACGGCTGACGGCTCACCATCGACCACCGACGCCAACGCGATTGCCAACTCCCCCACCGTGGTTGCACGCCATTCGCCCACCATCCCCGGCGCGATCATGGGCACCGCAGGCTACATGTCGCCCGAACAGGCCCGCGGCAAGCCGGTCGATAAGCGCTCGGACATTTTCTCCTTCGGCTGCGTGCTGTTTGAGATGCTCGCGGGCACGGGGCCGTTTCCGGGAGAGACAGTCACCGACTCGCTGGGGGCGATTCTGCATCGCGACCCCAACTGGGCGCTGCTCCCACCCGCCACGCCGCGTCGCATTCGCGAACTGCTCACGAGTTGTCTGGCGAAGGAGCGAAAGAGCCGACCGCACGACATCGCCGATGCCCGGCTTGAGCTTGAGCGGGCGATTGCGGGGCGGGAGTGGATCGCGTCGGCAGATTCATCGCCGGCTCGCAAGAACTCGCGCGCGGTGGCCATTGCGGCTGCGGGCGCGGCGGCGTTGCTCGCGGGCGGTGTCGCTTGGATCGCTGCGAGCAAGGTCGCTCAGCCTGCTGCGGTCGCAGTCGCGCCGGCACAAACGTTTCATGTGTCGACGACGATCCCGAGCAAGCCGCCCTTCCAGGGCCTGTGGGGAATCTCGCCGGATGCGCGGTTTTTGATCTATACGGCGTGGCCTGAGCTTGAGGCCGACAGCAGCAAGGCCCAGGGTGTGCTGGTGGTGCGTCGATTGGATCGCGACGAGACGATCGTTCTCGAAGGCACTGAAGGGGCCAGAACCGCCGCGTTGTCGCCAGATGGGCGATGGGTCGCGTTTTCCAGCGCGAAGGATCGCGCGGGCACGAAGTTCAGCTTGAGGAAGATCGCACTCGACAATGGGCGACCTACGGGCAGGCCCGAGACCATCTGCGAACTCCCGCAGGGGTCGTACTTCCAACTGGGGTGGGCGTCGGACCGCGAAGTGGTCTTCGCGCCGAACCTTGAGCAGGCCATCTACGCCGTTGCGGTCTCGGGTGGCGAGCCGCGGGTTGTCGTCCGCGAGGAGCAGCCCGAGGGTCTTGGAGGTTGGGATCAGTTCACTCCGCTGGTGGCTGGCCAGTCGATGTTGGCCGCGCACTTCTCGATTGTTGCTGAGAAAGTGAAAGTCAATACCGAGGTCATCGACCTCGCTTCAGGGAAGCGAACGATCGTGCTCTCCGACGCCGGTGCGATGGGGGTTTTGACGGACAGCGTCCGTGGGGAAACTCTCGTGGTGTATGGGAAACCCGACCTGACGAATTTGTTAGCTGTGCGCTTCGATCTGGGCACGCTGCGCACGCTGGGCGAGCCTGTGCGGGTATGGAGCGGCAACACGATCACACAAGTCAAAATCTCGTCGAGCGGCACGCTTGCGCTTTCAACGCGCGCATCGGACTTTTCGAATCGACGCCTGGCATGGCTCGACGACAAAGGTCAGCCGCAGCCCCTCGCGGTGCCGACGCGGGCTTTTTTCGAGATCGCGGTCTCTCCGGACGGCGGTCGCGTGCTGGCTAATTTGGAGATGTCCAACCCGGATGACCTGACTTCGGAACTGTGGGTCCAGGACCTGACACGCCGCACTTCGATGCGCATCCCGATCCAGGGCTTTGCGCAAGGCCTGATGTGGAACCCCAGCGGGCAGCGGGTCGTGCACGGCTCGTTCGCCAAGGACGAGTTTGCAATCGTTGAGCGGCCCGCGAGTGGATCGGGCGAGCCGGTCAAGATGTTCGCGTCACCGCTTGCTGACCAGAAGTTCCTGCAGCCCTCGGCGTGGTCTCCCGATGGCAAGATGCTCGCGATCGTCCAGTCGGACATGAAGGTCAACAAGAGCGATGTGCTGATGCTCGAGCAGGGAGCGGGCGCCGACGGAAACGCGACGTGGAAGGCCACGCCTTACTTGAACTCGCCCGATGATGAACACGCACTGCGATTTTCGCCTGATGGCAAGTGGGTGCTGTTCTGTTCGGTGCAGTCGGGGCGACATGAGTTGTACATGCAGCGTTTCACCGGCGCGGGGGCGGGTGTTGAAGACGGCAAGGCGGGCCGCGTGCAGGTGTCGACGAATGGGCACGATGGCTCTGCGTGGTGGAGTCCTGACGGCAAGGAGCTTCGCTTTGTGGACGGCGACAGGCAAGTGGTAAGCGTGGAAGTAAAGACCGAGCCGACGCTTTCGGTATCGATGCCGAAGCCGCTGTACAGCATCAAAGAGCTGAAGACCACGAGCTTCACGTGGGGGCCGGATGGGCGGTTGATGGTGATCCTGCAAGGCGAGAGCGAGCTAGCGACTCGGATTGACCTGGTCGTGAACTTTGCGGAAGAGATGCGGGAGAAGATGATGCCGCTAAAGTAATCGCTGCGAGTGCGTGTGTGTCGCACAGACAAATCACGAAGATGTAGAAAACGGCCCCGGAGCGATCCGGGGCCGTTGTGTTCTTGCACTGTGCGCGTGGGCGATGAACTAGCGCCGACGACGGGTTGCGACCAAGGCACCCAGACCAAGCAGGGCGGCTGCGCCCGGCGCGGGGACGATCTGATACGAGTACTGCATTTCGAGGAAGCCACCCAGTTGCAGCCTTCCGGGATTCCAAGAGAGTGAAGAGAGCGGGGGCAGCGTGAGACCTGCGGTGAAGGTGCCTGTCTGCATCAGCGCGCCGCCGGTGGGCGATGCGTACGCGGACACGTTGGAGACTACGCCCGAGATCGGTGCTTCGAGCACGAACTGAAACGGACGCGTCGCCGCGGGGAAGAGGGCGAGTTCACTTTGCGAGGACGACTGGAACGCACTGAAGATGCCACCAGGCAGGAAACCTGAAATCCCGCCGGCGTATTGCACGGTGAACGACGCGAGGAACGTGTCGGTGTTGGTCACCTGCGTGTCCGCAGTTATGATCGCCGTGCCACTGATCTGCACGTCCGTCAGCATGCGCGTGCCGCGTTGCGTGTTAAAGAGCGGAAGGACGTACTCGAAGTTCACTTCACCGGAGTTGGCCTGGATCGTTGCACCAATCGGCGTACTGAATGACTCGACACCGGCCTGTGCCACTCCGCACGCAAGCATACCGGCGGCGCACGCCGCCACGACACGTACCACTTGACTCATTCTCGACTCTCCTCTGCATGGAGCCCTTTCAGGCTCGCCATGAGCAGTGTACGTCCGTGCACAGTGCGCAGGAGCACTCGCGGCATCGCACGGTTTCAGCATATTGGACGCGTGCAAGTCTTCAGACGGGCGTGGAACGATGCCATGACTCGATCAACCCGTACACTGCCCGCTCATGCACCCAGCCGAGATCGGCCCATTCAAGATCGAACGTGAACTCGGCCGTGGCGGGATGGGCGTGGTGTACCTTGCGACTGATACGAGACTTGACAGGCAGGTCGCGATCAAGACTCTGCCCGCCGAACTCGCGGCGGCACCGGATCGTCTCGCACGATTCCAGCGCGAAGCGAAGGTACTCGCAGCACTCAACCACCCGAATGTCGGCGCGATTCACGGACTTGAGCAGTCGGAGGGGCACCAGTACCTGATTCTGGAGTACATCGAAGGCGAGACGCTCGCGGATCGACTGGCCGGCAGACCGCTGGCGGTCGCTGAAGCGATCACGATCGCCAAGCAGATCGCTGAAGCTCTGGAAGCCGCGCACGAGAAGGGTGTGATCCACCGCGATCTGAAGCCCAGCAACGTGATGGTCACGGCTGAGGGTGTGGTGAAGGTGCTTGATTTCGGGCTGGCACGCACTGACGACGGGGGGTCGTCCCCGACCAACGATGCCGTGAGGCCGGACTCGCCGACGGTCGTTTCGCCGGTGCGACACTCACCCACAATCCCCGGCGTGATCATGGGCACTGCCGGGTACATGTCTCCTGAGCAGGCCCGCGGCAAGTCGGTTGACAAACGCTCCGACATCTTTTCCTTCGGTTGTGTCCTCTACGAGATGCTCACGGGGTCGTGTCCCTTTCCCGGCGAGACTATCACCGATTCACTCGGCGCGATCCTGCATCGCGAGCCGAACTGGTCGCTGCTCCCGGCGAGCACGCCAAAACGCGTAAGAGACTTGCTCACCAACTGTCTGGCGAAGGACCGCAAGCAGCGGCTGCACGACATTGCCGATGCAAGGTTGGAACTCGAGCGTGCGATGGCAGAGCCGCGAGCCAGCGCTGACGGCGTGGCGGCTGGGCGTCGCTCACCGCGGGCGGTCTGGCCGCTTGTGGCCGCCTGCGTGATCGCGGTTGTTGGCGGCACCTTCCCGCTCTGGTCGCCGCACGCTGGGCTGCGCGAGACACGCGTCGCGGCAGCGCAGGCAAAGCAGGTGGTGAGATTCACGATCGAGCCGCCCGCGGGGTACACGCTGCCGATGTTCGTCGGTTCCGGTGTGGGTGTCACGATCAGCCCCACCGGCGACCGAATCGCGTTCGTGGTGATCGCCAACAATAAGTCCCACCTGTGCGTGCGTGAGATCGCGAGCGGCGAGTCGCGCGTGCTCGCGAACACGGAGGGGTGCGCAGCGCCGTTCTTTTCGCCCGACGGCCAGTGGCTCGGGTTCGTCGCGCAGGGACGCTTGCTGAAGCTGCCCGCAGCGGGCGGGCCAACCCTCTCGATCTGCGACGTGACGAACTTCGTGTCGTTCGCGTGGCTCGACGATGGAACGATTGTCTGGGGGGCATCGCAATCGGGACTTTGGCGAGTGAGCGCCGCGGGCGGTACTCCGGTGCGCATCGCCAAGGCCGGCACCGACACGCAACCGCTCGAGCAGGGCAAGCCCGTGCTCGCGTTCGATGTGCCCGCGCGCGTGCCCGGCGCCCAGTACGTGCTCACGACCGCGTGGGACGGTCCAACAACAGAGAGTTTCTGCCTGCTGGCGGTTTCGCTGAAGGACGGCGCGGTGCGCACCGTGCTCCGCGCAGTGACAGAGCCTCGTCTCATCGCGCCCGATCGACTGATCTTCATGCGCGGCACGACCGTCATGTCAGCGGCGTTCGATCCCGTCCGCGGCGTGATCATCGGCGAACCCACAGTCGCCCTCGAGGGAGTCAGAACCGATCAGTGGCAGGACTCCGCGTACATCGGCGCTTCGATCAGCGGATCCTTCGCATACGTGCCCGGCGGACGCTTCGGCGCTGACTTGCGCCTTGTCCAGGTAGACGAATCCGGTAAAGTCACGCCGTTGCTCGATACGCTCGATAACTACAACGCAAGCCCCATCATCTCCCCCGATGGCCGCAAGGCGGCATTCACAACACTGCACACCAGACTCGAACTCTGGGTGCTCGATATCGAGCGCCGTTCCAAATCGCGGGCTTGCTCCGAAGGCGAGTTCTACGCGCCAGTGTGGGCCGCGGACGGAACGTCGCTCATGTTCAACTTCGTCAGCCCCGAGGGCACTAACACACTTGTCCGCTTGCCTGTTGGCACTGATACGCCGACCCCGCTCCCTGGCACAGAGATGACGGACAACTTCATCATCCCGCTTCAGGATCTGACCGATCGATCGGGGTTACTCGTGGAGTACCTCGACGGTGGGACGACAAGCAACAGAGACATTCAGGTGTACGACTACGCCAATGCCACGTTCAGACCTGTGCGTAATCGTGCGGCGGACGAGGGTGACGCTCGTGTCTCGCCCGATGGGAAGTGGCTCGCGTACGCCTCGGACGAGTCGGGACGGACCGAGGTCTTTTTGGGGCCCTTGGGTGCGAGTGGGCCCAACGTGCAGGTATCCTTTGAGGGCGGGTTCATGCCGCGGTTTGCGAGAGACGGAAAGCGATTGTTCTTCCTGAACGCCAACGGAGACATGATGGCAGTGACGCTCGACCTGACCGGGATGTCCCCGATCGTGTCGGAACCGGTGCTGCTGTTTTCGTCAAAGGAACGCAACCTTCGTGCGGGGATCCGTGGCAGCTTCGATGTGCTCGAAGGGGGCGGGTTCCTGATGGTCGAGAACGCGGTGTGGGAGAAGGAACCGCCCGTGATTCATGTCATCTTGAACTGGACGGAGGAGTTGCGAGCCAGGAGCGCCGGCAACTGAATCGCGGCATTGAGCCAAGGGGCGAACGCGGCGCTGATTCGGGTGCGAAGGCCGTGCACGACAACCGGCGTGCGGGTCGGGGGCGCTGCTACGGGCTGACGCCCTGCTCGAAATCTGCTACACTGGCTCCCGAAAACCGGCGAAGATTCTCCGGAGAAAGGCCTCACGTGCTCGAGTATGTCGCCCTCGGAATGCTCCTCCTCTCTGTGGTTGCCGTTTTCTATCTCTTCATTTTCATCCACGATATCCCGGCCCGCATAGCCCACAACCGCAAACACCCGCACGCAGAGGCGATCCACTACGCGTGTTGGTTGAGTCTTTTCACCCTGCACGCTCTCTGGCCCATCGTCTTCATCTGGGCTGTATCGCACAAGAAGGATGGCCCCCCGCTGACGCTACCCGGCACCGCGCCCGACCTGCATGCTGAGATCGCCAACCTCAAGTCTCGACTCGCTGCTCTTGAGTCCAAGGTGACAACTGAAGGGAAGGGGCTGTAATCATGATCGAAATGCTCATTGGTCTGTACGCGCTGGTGCTCTGGCTGATCTTCAAGAAGTTCAAGCTGCTTCCTATCAATACCTGGACCGTTGTGACGTCGATCTTCATCCTGCTTGCCGTCCTTGCTTTCGGGTTTCTCTTTCTGACGCGGTATCAGCCCGCCACGCATTTCGCCCGCACGTATGTCGCTACCACGCCCATCATCGCCGAGGTCTCCGGCCGGGTGATCGAGGTCACCGCCGAAGGCGGCAAGCCCCTGCAAAAGGGCGATGTGCTTTTCAAGATCGATCCCGAGCCCTATCAGGCACGCTACGACTCGCTCACTGCCCAGCTCAATCTGGCGGACATCAAGCTCAAGCAGGAGGTCAAACTCAAAGCCGACAACGCCGGCACACAGAGCGACCTGGACAGAGCACAGTCCGACGTCGATCGCCTGACAGCCGACCTTCGCGCCGCGAAGTACCAGCTTGACGCCACCATCGTCCGTGCCCCATCAGAGGGTTACGTCTCGCAGGTCGCGATCCGCCCGGGGCAGATTGTCATGCCGATGGCGTTCTCTCAGGTCATGGTGTTCGTCCCGGCCGGCAAGCCGCTACTCGCGGCGGGATTCACGCAGACGCAGATCCAGTTCATCGATCCGGACGACAAAGCCGAGGTCGCGTTCGACGCCCTCCCCGGCAGAGTTTTCCAAGCGAAAGTCCGCGGCATCCAACCCCTCCTTGCCGAAGGTGCTGTGTCCGCTGCTGGTCAGCTGCGCACGCTCAACGACGCCGGACGGCGTGGCCTGATCCCGGTCGCCATCACGCTCGAGTCGGACTTCGACGAGTACAACCTGCCCGCCGGCTCCAACGCCATGGTCGCTGTCTATACCGGCGAAAAGCAACACCTCAACATTGCGAGGAAGCTCATCCTTCGAATCAAGTCGTGGGAGAACTGGCTCCCCTTCTAAGCCCGGCATATCGATCCCAATGCTCGCGCCGTGGGTGACGGGCGACCAGAGGGCGGGCTCGTTCATTGATCCTTCCACGCATCGAGACTGTCGAGAGCAGACCGCATCTGGCCAACTCCTCGGGACACCACATGAAGAACTTTCTCATTCTCCTCCTGAGCGCGTCGACCGTTTCTGTCTTGGCCTCCTGCGCCACGAAGGCGCCACCATCGCAGCAAGAGAACACAGCCAAGGCCCTTCCGAACGCCAATATCCCCAGCACATTCGCTGCCGGAGCGACCTCCGGGCAAGTTCCCGCAGATTGGTTGAAGTCCTTCAACGACCCCAATCTTGAATCGCTCGTGGCCGAAGCACTTGCGTTCAACCTCGACCTCCGAGCGTCAAAGGCTCGGCTGGACGCGGCCGCCGCGTCTGCCGAAGCGGCTGGTGCGACGCTCAAGCCCGTGGTCTCGGCAAGCGGCTCAGGGCTGACCCAGTCGAATGCAGAAGGCGCCCGTGCCACTGGCCGGGGCGCTGGCCTCAACATCTCGTGGGAGCTCGACGTGTGGGGCCGCCTGCGACAGCAGACCGGCGCTGCCGAGGCCAAGTACGAGGGCGCTGCTCTTGACTTCGAGTACGCCCGCCAGTCAATCGCCGCTGCAACCTGCAAGGCCTACTTCCTCGCCAGCGAAACGCTTCAACAGCAATCGCTCGCACAAGACCAGGTCGCGAGCTACACCGAGATGGCTCGCATCGTCACCGCGCGCAAGAACGCGGGCAAGCTCGGCGAACAGGATGTCCGCCTTGTGCAGTCGGATCTTGCCAGCGCTCAGGACCGCCTTGCGAGTGCCGAAGCGGCGCATAAGCAATCCACGCGCGCCCTTGAGTCGATTCTGGGCCGGTATCCGAGCGCCGAACTGGCCGCTGCACCTGCGTTCCCCGCAATGCCCGGCCCCGTCCCTGCCGGCATTCCATCCGAGATTCTCGAGCGTCGGCCGGACGTTGCAGCCGCCGAGCGCCGCGTCACGAGCGCGTTCAAGAACGTTGAAGCCAAGAAGCTCGCGCGTTTGCCCTCTATTGGCCTTACGGCCAGCGCGGGCACGACCAGCGGTCTCGCCTCGCTCACCGGTAACGGCGGTTTCTTCAACGTTGGCAGCAACTTCCTCGCTCCGATCCTTGACGGCGGCCGACGCGAGGCCGATGTCAAGATCGCCACTGCCGATCAGGAACAGGCGCTTGTCGCGTATGGCCAGACCGCTTTGCGAGCGTTCAAAGATGTCGAAGACGCACTGACCGCAGATGCCACCCTCGCGCGAAGGGAATCCCTGCAGCAGTCGGCGGTAACCGACACCGAAGAAGCCCTACGCCTCCGGCAGACCGAAGCCGATGCTGGCAAGGCTGACATGCTGACCGTCCTTCAACTCAAAGCCAAACTCGATCTGGCCCGATCCGGCCTCATTACGCTCCGCCAGTCACGGCGTTCTGAACGAGTCAACCTGCACCTCGCACTCGGCGGCAGCTTCGACGCCTCGCGATAACGAGCCGACGCTTTCATTCGTTACGCGATGAGTCCGGGTGCCTTCGAGTCAACGCACGAACGGCGGGCCGCAGTGCCCGGGCAAGAGCATCGTCCGGTCGGACCTCTGCGTATGAGCGTTGTGTGCGGAGCGGTGAATGCTCTCTGGCGTAACTTGGTGCACGCGCTCGATGAAACGCCTTCATGAGCTGTGCTGATCACGCAGTTGCAGTGTTCCATCGCGACCTGTCGGTCCCAAGGCGAGAGGCCACGATGGAATGCTCTTTCTAAACACTGATGGCCTCGGCAGGTGCCGAGGCCATCAAGCCTGCTCAGTCGGGGTGACAGGACACGGATTGGATTTTTTGTCGAGCGAGTCCGCCTTTGGGGTTCAGAAACGCGTTTTCTGGTCGGCGGGAAAAGTGAACGAAGATTGGAGGTCGCGACAAAGAGGCGTGGACCCGCGTGTCACCCGCCGCCCCTCTTCTCATCCGGTTTGGCCGGGACTGCTCCACCTGACCCATCCACCGCTCTACCCGCCAGTACCGCCTTGCACGTAGCCAGCGCCTCGCGGTACTCCGCGAGTTGCGTGTCGTCGGGCTTCAGAACTTTCTGGGCCACTGATACCGCCTCTTCAAGCTCGGGCAGCGCTGCCGCGGCTTCCTGGTTTTCCAGACGCGCACTGCCGGAGCGCCACAGCACGCGGGCGAACAACGCGGAGCCGTCGGGTGAACTCTTGCGCAGCATGGCAACGGCCTCGTCCCAGTTCGCGCGAGCCTCGGCGGCTTTGCCCAGGTTCTGCTGCACGCGTGCGAGGTTGCTCAGACAGCTGGCGACTTTCTCATCTCCTGCGGGCAGTTTGCCGCGGTAGATCTTGACTGCCTCGCGAGCGAATGGCTCGGCCTCGGCGAACTTGGCCTGCTCCTGCAGGACCGTGGCGAGAATGTTCAGGGAGTTTGCGATCTCCACGCTCCCAGCGGGCAGCGCTTCGCGGCGGATCTCCAGCGCTTCTTGTAAGATCGGCTCGGCTTCGGCGAACTTCCTCTGTTCATTCAGCAGCACCGCCAGGTTGTTGAGCGACGTGGCGATGCTCGGGTGACCGGTAGTGAGTGCCTCGCGGCGGATCGCCAGTGCCTCGCGATAGAGCGGCTCTGCCTCATCGAGTTTGCGCATGTCCTTGAGCAGCACCGCCAAGTTGTTGAGGGAGACGGCAATGTCCGGGTGCCCGGCCGGGAGAGCGGCGCGGCGAATCGCCAGCGACTCGCGGTGAAGCGGCTCGGCCTCATCGAACTTGCCCTGGTCCTTGAGCAGCATCGCCAGATTGTTCAGCGATGTGGCGATGCTCGGGTGCCCTGCGGTGAGCGACTCACGGCGGATCGCCAGGGCCTCGCGGTACAGCGGCTCGGCCTCATCGAACTTGTTGAGTTCCTTGAGCAGCAACCCCAGGCCGTTGAGCGACGACGCGATCGAATCATGCCCGCGCGGCAGTATCGCCCGCCTCATGGCCAGCGACTCGCGGTAGACGAGCTCGGCCTCGGCGAGCTTGCCCTGACTCCGCAGGGCGTTGCCGAGACTGCTCAGGGTGCTGGCGATGTCGGGGTGCTGGGCGGGCAGTGTGGCTCGGCTGGTGGCGAGCGACTCCTTGTACAACTGCTCGGCCTCGCCAAACTTCTTGGCCGACATCAGCATCGTCGCGAGGTTGTTCTGGCCCAGCGCGATCTCGGGGTGCCCTGCGGGGAAGGCCGCCAGTCGCGTCTGGAGGGCCTTGCGCATGAACTCTTCGGCCTCGTCGAGCTTGTTGAGTTTGGTCAGTGTCTTGGCGAGGTTGTCGTAGGTGCGTGCGAGTCCCGGGTTGTCCGCGATCGGCGCCTCCAACTGCACCGCTTCGCGCAGGAGCGACTCGGCCTCGTCGTACTTGCCCTGCAGGTGCAGGATCTGGGCCAGGTTGTTCATCGCCGTGCCGACCGACGGGTCGCTCGCCGGGAGGGCCCGACGCCGCATAGCCAGCGCCTCGCGGAGGAGCTGTTCCGCCTCCTTGAGGTTCGACAGCAGCGAGAGCGGATCGGCCAGACGATCCAGGCTCTGAGCGATCTCCAAGCTTCCCTCCGGGTAGTTGGCCTTTCGCAGCTCCAGTGTCCGGCGCAGCACAGGCACGGCCTCCTCGTAACGGCCCAGCGCCACGAACGTGTCGCCGATGGTGGTGCGCACGCCCGCCTCGACCAGCGGCGAGTCCTTGAGCGAGCCCTCTTCGATGGCTTTGAGCGCCGCCTCCAGCGCCTGCACCACCGTCACGGTGTCTTTGAGCGGCTCGCCGGTCTCCGGGTCCTTGGGCAGGTTGGCGGGATCAACCGCCTTGAGCATGTCGGACTGAAACTTGACCACCGCGCTGGCGATTGCGGCCTGCTTCTTGGCTTCGGCTTCCTGCTTCTCCGCCTCCGTCTGCTGCGCGACGGCCTCGGCCCGCGCGGCCTCGGCTGCCTTGCGTTGCTCCGCCTCAGCCTGCTGGGCCTGCACGGCGAAATCCCGCTGGTCGCTGGCCAACTTGAACTGCCACGCGAACGCTGCCACACCAAGTAACAGCGCCGCTGCCACCGCGCTGCCCGCCGAAACCATGACCCGATTGCGTTTGACGAACTTCTTGAACCGGTACGACGTGCTGGGCGGCGCCGCAACCACCGCCTCACCGCTCAGGTAGCGACGAATGTCCATCGCCAAACCGTTAGCCGTCTCGTACCGGCGCTGGCGGTCCTTCTCCAAGGCCTTCATCACGATCCAGTCGAGCTCGCCGCGGATGATGGTGCCCAGGCGTTTGGGCTCGGTGTGCCGTTTGGCCGCGACGCTGGCGATCGTGTCGGTGTTGCTGCTCAGGCGTGTGCTCGGTTTGGGCGGCTCCACTTCGCGGATGATGCGCTGGAGTTCGCCAAACGCAGCCGAGCGGAGTTCCTTGCCGGTGAAGGGCGTGGTGCCCGTGAGCAATTCATAGAGCAGCACGCCTAGCGAGTACACATCGGTGCGGGTGTCGATGTCAAGGTTGCCCTCGGCCTGCTCAGGGCTCATGTATTCCGGCGTGCCGATCAGAGCCTTGTGTTCGGTGAATAGCGTTTTCTCGGTGAGTTTGCTCGCCGTTGCCTTGGCGATTCCGAAGTCGATAACTTTTGTGTGGGGTCGGCCATCCTGCGTGGAGACGAGGATGTTCGATGGCTTGAGATCGCGGTGGATGATCCCCTTGGTGTGCGCGTGCTGTACGGCGTTACAGACCTGCGCGAACAGTTCCAACCGGTCGTCAATGCTCAGGTTGTTTTTGTCGCAGTATTCAACGATGGGATCGCCCTTGACCAGTTCCATCACGAAGAAGGGCCGCCCCGTGTCAGTCGCGCCTGCATCGAGCACCTTCGCGATGTTGGGATGGTCCATCATCGCCAGCGCCTGACGCTCCTGCTCGAAGCGCGCTACCACCTGGCGTGTGTCCATGCCCAACTTGATGATCTTGAGCGCCACGCGCCGCGACACGGGCTTCTCCTGCTCGGCCATGAAGACCGAGCCGAAGCCGCCCTCGCCGATGAGTTGCAAGATCTTGTAGGGACCGATGCGCGTGCCCGGACCCTCGCGCAGCGGGCTCACGACGGTCGCGGCAGCCGCGGGGGAGTCGGCTGTGGTGATCGCATCGGCGAGGGAGCCCGCCGTGGGCGATGCCAGGAACTTCGCCGCGCCATCGTGCGCACGAAGCAGCGCCTCGACCTCCGCCCGCAACGCGGCATCGGTGCTGCACGCGCTGGTGAGATACCCCTCGCGCTGCGCCCGCTCGAGGCCAATCGCATGTTCAAAGATCTCCTGCAGCTTGCCGGCCATAGAGCCCATCCTTCATGTCTGCTCGTGCAAGCGTTGAAACAACCACGCCCGCGCAAACGCCCAGCGCCGATCGACCGTGCTCGTCGAGAGCCCCAGCGCTGAAGCCGTCTGCTCGACGCTGAGTCCCGCGAAAAACCGCAGCCGCACGACGGCCGCACCATCCGGGGACTCAGCCTCCAAGCGACCAACGAGTTCGTCGAACCTCACGATTTCTTCGGGCTCCCGCTGCGACAGCCCGGCGACATCCTCGAAGTCGCTGACATGCTGAATCCGCCCGCCTTCTCCATCAGGCACTCCCCCACGCTTCAGCCGCATGCGTCCCTTGGCGTGATCAAGCAGGATCTGCCGCATCGCTTCCGCCGCCGCGGCGTAAAAGTGTCCGCGCCCCGCCCATGGCACCTCACGCGGCCCGGCCAGTTTCAAGTACGCCTCATGAACCAACGCCGTCGCCGTGAGGGTGTGCCCAGTGCGTTCGCTCTGCATACTGATCTGCGCGGCCTTGCGCAACTGCTCGTACACCAGCGGCAGCAACCGCTCCGCCGCTTGCTTGTCCCCGTTCGCCGCCGCAACCATCAGGATGGTCGCGTCGGCCTGGGGGGATGCGGGGGGTGTCGGTGATGAGGGGCCCGGGTTGGGTGAAGAGTCGTGCGAGACCATTCGGTGAAGTGTATCGAAGTCTCATCATGCAACGACGAGACCGCTGATCGCTGATCGAAAGCGACCCCGGCGTGTTGACTGCCGGGGTCGCAGATGGGCTGGAGGATCCACATGTGCGGGCGATCGTGATGAACCCGCACTTGTGCTGAGTACGGGTGCCCAGCGGGAGGACCAAAGCGAGGACTTGATGCCAACTCAGCGGCGACGACGCACAGCCATCAGTCCGCCCAGACCGAGCACCGCCACCGAGCCTGGTGACGGGATCGTGACGACCCAGCTACGGAGCTCGCCGTTGAAGAGACCGTCGCCGACGATGGTGGTGCCGTCGGCGGAGATGTCACGCGTGTAGTCAAGCTCCCAGCCGGTGAGGTCAACGCCGATCGTCGGGAGGTAGGCATTGAGATCGACAGTGCCCAGCGTCTGCGACCAGAGCGTTGCCGTCGGTTCATTGCCGAAAAAGCTGTACCCGCCAACGAGCGATCCATCGTCGCTCACCGTGTAGGCGATGGCATTTGTAGCGCCGGGGAGCATGCCGATGTTCTGGACCACGCCGTTGGTCCAAATGACCGCGTTGCTGCCGCTGAAACCCACGACGACGGTGCCGTTGGCGTTCACTCCCCACGCGCTCGACCCGCTATCGCCGGGTGAGAGCAGGCCCAAGCTCTGCATGCCGCCGGACTCGGTCCATGCGATGGCGCGGTCGCCTTGGGGTGTGCCTGCGATGCCGATGATCGTGCTGCCATCGCGGCTGACTTTGCGTCCCTCGGAACTTGTCCCGCCGGGAAGCGTGCCGATGGACTGCATGCCGCCTCCGCTGGTCCAGCGGAACGCCGTTGTGTTGAAGTCAGGGTCGAACGAGTAGCCCGTCACCACGTTGCCGTCGCGCTGACGCCAGAGCCAACGGAAGCCACGCCGCCGGCAGGCAGCCCCAGGTCCTGCATGCCCCCGGAGGATGTCCAGCGATGCGCACGGACTGTCTCTTCCGGAGAAGTGAAGAACACGCTGCCGACAATCACCGACCCGTCGGAACTGATGTCCTCCGCCGAGGTCGCGGCGGCACCGGGGAGCAGGCCGATACTGACCAGCCCAGACGACGTCCAGCGATAGGCACTCGACATATCAACGGTGGCAGCGACCGCGGAGCCATTGGCACTCACGGCGTTCGCGTTGGAGAATGCACCGCCCGGCGGGATACCGATGCTCGTGATGGATTGGGCAGATACGCCCGAGACCAACGTCATCAATCCGGCAGCAGCCGCGAGGCACATGACGGGGGTCAGACGAACGACACAGATGGGCGAAACGCCCGCACGCATACGCATGGCACTGTTCCACTCTTGGGACGACTCCAAGCCCGCTTGGACCACACAATGGCCAAGCAGACCCGATCTCCGGCCGTCAAGCGACGCCGCGGCGGGCAGGACATCACGATTTCGATAGATTCTTGATGTACGGACCCGGCCCCTCCGACAAGGGCTGCGCCAGCGTGCGTGCCCAGAGGCTCAGTCGAGGGGCGCACAAAGACCAAAGCGACAACGCCCCAAGGTCAGCGACCTGCGGGCGTTTTGCTAGCCACAATCGGCGTGATGGTACGTGGTTGCACTTGCCATGAATGCAGATGGCCCTGGCAATTGCCAGGGCCATCACGCCTTCAAAGTCGGGGTGACAGGACACCAATCGAACTGTTTTGGAAGGCGCTTGGGTGTGGCCAAACCGACTGCGGTGTCTGTTCTGTGAATGAGAATGCATCGATTTCGCGAGGGACCAAGAGGAGTTGCAGGAAGCTGATGCCTGTACGATGGCCGAATGAACCGCTTCGTCCCAGTGCTCCATGAATCAGCCGACATCACGCAAGCCTGGATTGAGGCTTCACTCGGGCGGCCGGTGCGTTCCTTCACGACATCGACGCCGCCGGACAGCAACTGGGGCTCGCATGTCCGGCTGGAGGTCTTGCTCGCCGGAGAGGAAGCCCCGTTGCGGTTGCACTTGAAGATCGGGTCGGTGACGACCTTTGGCCGCGCCGAGGTGGACTACTACATGCGTGCGTTTGCCAGCCTGACCGACGCACCATTGGTGCGATTCCACCATGCGGATGCAGATGAAACGCACTACAACATTCTGCTCGACGACCATTCTCGAACGCATCGCGATCAGAAAGTCATCGAGCCGACATTGGCATATGGCCTCGCTCTCGTTGAAGCAGCCGCGAAGCTGCATGCTCATCATTGGCCACAGCCACCCCCCGCGATCTCAGACGCGGAGCGCATGGTCTCCAGTGCTCGTGCCGGGCAAGGGGCGCTCCTCGATGCGATGAAGGTGGGTTTCACGCCAGCAGAGCGGGCGACTGCAACTCGATTGATCGATCAGAACCCGCTCGCACGCAGCGCTCGGCTTACCGACCCCGAAGGCTTCACATGGATCCACGGCGACTTGAATCCAACCAACATCCTCGCACCGATCGACGGCGACGGAGCGATCTACCTGATCGATCATCAGCCCTTTGCAAGTTCAGGGTCGCCGCCATGGCTCGGCATGCGTGATCTGGCGTACGCCATCGTCGTCTGGTGGCCCATTGAGCTCCGCCGCCGGTGGGAGCAAGTTCTCGTCGAGCACTGGCATGCGGCGCTCGTCTCGCGCGGTGTCGCAGGTTACTCGTTGGAAAGGGCGTGGCAGGACTGGCAGTTCTGCGGAGTTCAAGAGATCAACGTGCCTGCCGACTGGTGCTCCAACCCCGAAGATGCGCTCAACATGCGAGGGTTGTGGGAGGCTCAGCTGCGCCGGGTTCTCGCTTTCGCCGAAGATCACGCTTGAGAAGCGGGCACAAACGCAAACACCCACGAGAGACCTCGTGGGCGTTTGTACTTCAATCGGGGTGACAGGATTTGAACCTGCGACCTTTTCGTCCCGAACGAAACGCGCTACCAAGCTGCGCTACACCCCGGTGTGTAAGAGAGGATGATAGGCGCGGCTGAGTGGTATGGCAAAGACTGCAGGGATTGCGTCGTTATCGCGGTTTGCGCAGCTTACGAGCGTGATTACGCATCGCGCGGCAGCAATCGCATGGGTGTGGTCGCCAACGTGGGATTGCGGCGGGTATCCTCGCTGCGCATGCAAGCACTCCTTCTGCGCGGCGGTCGTGTGATTGATCCGGCATCGCGACGCGATGAGATCGTGGATGTCGCGATTGCAGGCGGCGTTATTGCCGCCATCGGATCGCAGTTGCCCGTGCCCGCTGGCGCGAAGGTCATCGATGCGGAAGGCTGCATCGTGATGCCGGGCCTGGTTGATCCGCACGTGCACCTGCGCGAGCCGGGGCAGGAGCACAAAGAAACGATCGCGACGGGCACCGCAGCGGCGGTCGCCGGCGGGTTTACGACTGTTGTGTGCATGCCCAACACCAGTCCTGCGCTGGATACGCCGGAAACTCTGGCGTGGGTGCAGCAGCGAGCCGGGCAGACGGCGGCGTGCCGGGTGTTTGCAACCGCCGCGGTGACGCGCGGCCGGAAGGGTGAAGAACTCACTGAGATTCACCTGCTGCGCGAAGCGGGCGCAGTGGCGTTTACGGATGATGGCGACTGTGTGCCCACGGCGGGCATGATGTCGCGCGTGCTCGGCGCGGTGGCAAGCACTGGCTGCTGCTTCATGCAGCACTGCCAGGAGCCCACCATGACGCGCGGCAGCGCGATGCACGGTGGGGCGATTGCCACGCGACTTGGTCTGGCGGGCTGGTCGCGCGCCGCGGAAGAAGTCATCATCGAGCGTGATGTGCGACTCAATCGCGGAGTGAATTGCCGATATCACGTGCAACACATGAGCAGCGGCGAGAGCGTGGACATCGTGCGGCGCGCCCGTGCGAGCGGACAACCGGTGACCGCGGAAGTCAGTCCGCACCACCTTGTGCTGACCCATGACATCTGCGACAACTACAACACGCTGGGCAAGGTCAATCCGCCGGTTCGCGAGAAGAAAGACATTGAAGCACTCATCGCGGGTGTTGCGGACGGCACGGTGACGGTGCTGGCCACCGATCACGCTCCGCATAGCGCTGACGAAAAGGCTCTGCCCTTTGAAGAAGCTCCTTTCGGCATGGTGGGACTCGAAACCGCGCTGCCGCTTTACGTGGAAGCCTTGGTGACCAGCGGTGCAATCGACTGGCGTCGGCTGGTCGCCATGCTAACTATCGAACCGGCCAAGCTGTGCAACCTCGATGGCATGGGCATTGGCCAGCTCCAGGTGAATGGCCCGGCCGACGTGACCGTGTTTGACCCCCGCGTGAAGTGGACGTGTCTGCCCGAGAAGCTGGCAAGCAAGAGCAAGAACACGCCGTATGGCGGACGCTCGCTCACAGGTCGCACTGTGTTGACCGTCGTGAGCGGACTAGTGCGGCACGAACTGCCACGCACGTAAAGGTTGAGTTGAAACACGTTCACGGCATCCCACTCGCTTGACACGTGGAATGACGCAAACGCCCCGCGTGTGCATCCGGGTCGAGCAACCTCTCGAGGATCGCAGTATGTGGCAGCACTTGATCTACTGGGCGGCGATTGCAACCGCGAGCGCGTCGTGGGGCTTGGCTCCACAGAACGCAGCACCCAACCCGCCCGTTGCGACGTCGCAGCAGCTTGGCATCAACTTTGATCGTTACGAAACTCTCGACACATTCGGTCGCACGATTACGTACTACGTGTCGGTGCCGCCTGCGAATCCTGAAGCCAAGCGACCGCTGGTGCTTGTGATTCAGGGCTCGGGTTGCTCGTCGCTTTGGCAAGAGGTGCCTGCCACGGACTCGGTGCCGGACGCGAAGCCGCGCATCGGTGGCGGCTTGCAGAACATGGTGATGCGTGACTTCGGCGGTGAGGTACGCATCGTGGCGGTGGAGAAGCCGGGTGTGCAGTTTCTCGACAATCCGCAGCCGCCCGGTACTGGGACTCCATGCAGCGACGCTTTCAAGGCTCATCACACCCCTCCGGAGTGGTCGGCTGCGCTCAGCGCGGCACTTCGCCAGTCGCTCTCGCTACCGGGCATCGATCCATCGCGCGTGCTGGTCATTGGCCACAGTGAGGGTGCGGACATGGCAAGCTATGTGGCGCAGGCCAATCCTGACATTGTGACGCACGCAGCGTGCCTTGCTGGAGCGGGTATCACGCAGCTCTTCGACATGACACAGCTTGCGTGGGCGGAGCAAACGCCAGGCGAGAGCCCCGAAGTACGCAGCGATCGTGTGCAAGCCGTGTACAACATCTGGGCCGAGATTCAGCGCGATCCGGGTTCGATTGAAAAGTCCGCGTGGGGCCATCCGTACAAGCGCTGGTCCAGCTTTGCCGCAGTAAGCCCGGTCGAAAGTCTGCTCGCGACGGATCCACGCACGCAACTGTTTCTTGCACATGGCACGAGCGATCAAGCTGTTCCGATTGCCAGCTTTGACGCGGCGCTCGCCATCCTTGCCAGCAAGGGGCGCACTGCGACGGTGCGACGATTGCCCGGGCTTGATCACGGCTTTGCTCGCGAGGGCGAGGCACCGGGAACCGGCATGCGCCAGATCGTGGGTGACGCGATGCGTTGGTTCTTGACCAACCAGCCGACGCCGGAAGTTGCTGAGCCGCTGCTGCAACCAGTCAATCCGTAGGCGATGGTGTGGGCTGGACATCCATCGGTCTTTGCCGCATGGAGGATAAGTGCGGAGCGTCCGAGTACGATGCGGGCGTGAGCTCCTCCCCCACCGCCGCCGCCGCTGTCGCCGTCCATCGCATTGAAGTGCGCACCAAGCCCGGCCTGCTTGATCCGCGGGCCGATGTCGCTGCCAACAAGGCACGTCGACTGGGCTATGCCATCAGCAGCGCGAGCAGTGCGCGCGTGTATCTGGTCGAGGCGCCGTTGTCGCGTGAGCAGCTTGGCCGCGTGATGGACCGCCTGCTTGCGGACCCCGTGGTTGAATCAGCGACCGTGGGCGCGAGTTCAGCGCCGGCGGGCAGCGTGACGATTGAAGTGCACCCGTTGCCTGGCGTGATGGACCCTGCTGCGCAGAGCGTGCGTGAAGCGATCATCGACCTGACCGGCTTGCATGCCGATGCGGCACAGGTCAGCACGGGCGTGCGGTACGACCTGCAAGGCCTGACGAAGGACCAAGCCGAACGGCTGGGCAAGACTGCGCTTGGCAACCCTGCGATTCACCAGATTCTCACGCAGGCGTGGACGCCTGCGCAGCTTCCCAAAGGACATGCGTATTCCTTCAAGCTTGTCACGGTGCCTGTGCGTTCTCTTGATGATGCGGGACTGATGAAGCTGAGCAAAGACGGGCATCTGTTCCTGAACTTGCAGGAGATGCAGGCGATTCGAGAGCATTTTCAGAAGCTTGGTCGCGATGCGACAGACATCGAACTGGAAACGCTGGCGCAGACGTGGAGTGAGCATTGCGTCCACAAGACGCTCAAGGCCAAGGTGCGGTACCGGGAGGAAGGCGCACAGCGAGCAAGCGGACAAGCGAGCGAGGCAAGCAACAGCTTGTCACTCGTGAACACTGCACGTCCCGGTTTCTCACGCGAAGCCGACGGCTCACTCATTATCGACAACCTCCTCAAGCGCACGGTGGCCGCTGCGACGCACGAACTGATTGCTGACGGCATCGATTGGACGCTGAGCGTGTTCAAGGACAACTCGGGTGTCATCGCCTTCGACGACAACTGGGGTGTGTGCATCAAGGTGGAAACGCATAACCGGCCCAGCGCGATCGAGCCCTACGGCGGCGCGGCCACCGGCATTGGCGGCTGCATTCGCGATGTGATCGGCACGGGCCTTGGAGCAAAGCCGATCGCCAGCACCGATGTGTTCTGCGTGGCTGACCCCACGCGCTGGAACGAAACGGCAAACGACACCAGCAAGAAGCCACTGCCACCGGGCGTGCTCCACCCGCGCCGCGTGCTGACGGAAGTCGTCGCGGGCGTGCGTGACTACGGCAACCGCATGGGCATCCCCACTATCACGGGCGGCGTCTTCTTCGATGATCGCTACGTGGGTAACCCGCTTGTCTTCTGCGGCTGCATCGGGCTCATTCCGCGTCACCTGGTGCATGGCAAAGCCAACCCGGGCGACCGCATCATCGCACTGGGTGGCCGTACCGGTCGCGACGGCATCCATGGTGCGACCTTCAGCAGTGGTGAACTGCAAAGCACCAGCGCGACGGAGTTTTCGCACGCCGTGCAGATCGGCAACGCAATCGAAGAAAAACGCGTGCTCGACGTGATTCTTCGCGCTCGCGAATCGGCGAACGGCAAGCCTTTGTATAGCGCCATGACTGACTGCGGCGCAGGTGGCTTCTCGTCCGCCGTGGGCGAAATGGGCAGCAAGCTGGGTGCACGCGTGACGCTTGAAACCGCGCCGCTCAAGTACGAGGGTCTGCGTTACGACGAGGTCTGGATCAGCGAAGCACAGGAGCGCATGGTGCTTGCGGTGCCCGCAGCCAATGTGCCTGCTCTCCAGCGCATCTGCAATGAAGAAGGCGTGGAACTTTGCGATCTGGGTGAATTCGGCACGCCCGGCAGCGAACTGATCCTGACGTTCCAAGGCCATGAAGTGGGTCGTCTCGCGATGGACTTCATCCACGACGGCCTGCCCAACCCCACGCGCGAGGCCGTGTGGCGTCCGCACAGTTCGAGCGGCACGGGAAGCGCCGCGGTATCGCCCACGCAGTCGGTCACTTCAACGCTGCTTTCGGTGTTGTCACACCCCACTGTTGCCAGCAAGCACTGGATCATCCGTCAGTACGACCACGAAGTGCAAGGCGCCAGCGCGCTCAAGCCGCTGGTGGGCCCGCTCTCTCGCGGACCAGGCGATGCAAGCGTCATCACGCCCGTCGCTGGCTCGTCTCGTGGCGTCGCGCTCTCGCAAGGCCTGCAGAACACGTTCGGCGATGCTTCGCTGGGCGGTGATCCGTACTGGATGACGCTCGCCAGCATCGATGAGTGCGTGCGCAATCTCGTGTGTGTCGGGGCTGATCCTGCACGCATCGCGATTCTCGACAACTTCTGCTGGGCAAGTTGCGAGAAACACGAGAACCTCGGCGCGCTCGTTCGCGCGGCCGCGGCGTGCTACGACGGTGCAATGGCGTACCGCACGCCGTTCGTCAGCGGCAAGGACTCACTCTCAAACCAGCTTCGTTATACCGACCCTGCAACGGGTCAGCAGAAGCTGATCGAGATTCCGCCCACGCTGCTCATCACGGGTATGGCGATTGTGTCCGATGTTGCACGCTGCGTGAGCATGGACGCCAAGCAGCCCGGCAGCACGCTGCTGTTGATTGGCGAAACAACTGGCAAGCTGGGCGGCAGTCTGGTACACACACTGCACAACCCCCAAACCATCGCCGATATGCCGCGTGTGGACCTGAAGAAGGGCCCCGCGACGGCCAAGCTCGTCGCGTCGCTCATCGCGCAGGGCCTCGTCGCGAGCGCTCACGACTGCAGCGAAGGTGGCGTGCTGACTGCCGTCGCTGAGATGCTTATCGCGGGCGACAGCCCCAAGGCCGCACGGCTGGGCGCTGAACTCTCGCCCACACTGGGCAATCTGTCCGCGGCCGCCTTCGCCTTTGGCGAAGATCACAGCCGCTACGTGCTCGAAGTGGCCTCGAGCAATGTTGCAGCGGTACACGGGGCAGCGGCCGCTGCGGGCATCACAGTGACGCAGTTGGGCGTGCTGAACAACTCGGGCGTGCTCGCGTGGTCTGCGTGCGATGTGCGCGTGTCGATCGATGAACTGGCTAAAGCGTGGCTCACGCCGCTGGATTGGTAAGTTCGTTTGGGACGCGTGACTGACAAAACAATCCAGGCCCAAGCACGGCGCTTGGGCCTGGTTTGCTTTCTGAATACCCCATTACGACGAACATCTCGCATCACATGCCAGGCAGTCGCTGCAAAGTACCATCGCGCGCCACTCGCAATTGATCTGTTTCGAGCAAGTACTGCAAGATCGCGGTACGCAGTGCCGTCTGAGCAGCATCGCGAGCGTTTTCGGCACGCAGCAGCTCGTTTTCCGTGTCGACGATTTCCTGAGGCTGGACTTCAGCCTCGTTGAGCTTCTGTGCACGCAGACGCCGACGGTTGATGTCCACCTGCTGTTCAGCGATGCGAAGCTGGAAGCGAGCACGGTCCACGGCGCGAGCGGATCGACGGGCGGACAGCACTGTCTCATCCTGCAGTCGCGAGTGATCGCGCTGAGCGCGTTCGTAGCGAATCTGTGCGGTTCGCACCGCCAGTCGCTCCTGCTCACGATCCAGCGGCGCACTCAGCGTCGCGCCGATGCGGTACCGTGTGTCATCGCCGCTCAGGTTGAGGCCCGCACTGTTGTTGTCGGGATCGGTCGGCACGCCGACTTCACCGGAAACGTCAAGATCGGGCAGCAAGCCGTCCTTGGCGACGTCGATGCCGCGCCGAGAATCCAGCAGCCGGTCTGACGAGTTCTGCAGGTCGAGCCGATACTGAAGCGCGATTTTTGCCGCTTCGTCCGGGTCCGCATCAGGCTCCTTCAGCACAGGCAGATCAGTTGCGATGTCGAGACGAGCGTCGATGGGCAGTCCCAGTCGCACCTTGAAACGATCCAGCGTGAGCACATACTGCTCGACGAGTTCGGAGAGCGACACTTCTGCGTTCGCCACCTGGTTCTGCGTGATGGCGGTCTGGAATGCCTGCAGTCGACCCGCGTCCACACGCGCCTGTGTCGCTTGGTTGAACTGCCGCAGACTTTGCAACTGCCGCAACTGGTTGGCGATGCTCGCACGCGTCTGCAACAGCGAGAAGTAGTCGGTGGCGATATCCACCAGATACGAGCGGCGGAAGCGTTCAAACGTGCGCGACTGGTACACCAAGTCGCGTTCAGCTTGAATCAAGTCCTCGCGAGCGATACTGCCCGCGCCGCGCAGCAGAGGGATGTTGCCCGCCAGCACGAGTTCACTGCTCTGGCGATACTCGTTGCTTGACTGATCGCGCAGGTAATCGGTCGCGTTGATGAGCCAGCGTGCCTCGAGCTGACCGCCGCTGGGCAGCCTTTGTGTGGCCCGCAGCGTGTTGATCACATTCAGCGCGGGGTCGGTGTCGCCGTTGTCAAGCGTGTCACTCAGTTGCACCGTTGTGTCGTTGAAGAGCCGCGGCCCCCACAGGTGGCGCTCCTGCAGCAGCGAGATGGCTGACAACAGGTAGTCTTCCTGCGCCGTCAGATACTCGCGACCCGTGCGCTGACTGATTTGCCACGATTGCTCCAGCGTGATGGTCTGGACTTCCACTCCCTCGGTGCTGGCCATCATCTCCGCGGCCATGCGCTCGGGGTCGCCCAGCAACTGCCGATCGACATTCACCTGGCCCAACAGACGCCGCAGCCGTGCCGCGACATCGCGATCTTCGGCAGCCGCCGTGAAGTTGAGCTCATCCGCCCGGGGATTGACCGAAGTCGGCGACTTTTCACGGGCCTCGCTGGGTGCCCGCCCTGAAGCGACCACTGGCACGGTGGGACCATCAAGTTCCTGCTGAAGGCGCAGTGATTGCTCGCGCGTCAGGTCCGCAATGCGCCGGTCCATGCCGCTGCTGCTGCAACCGGCGAGCGCAACCAGTGCGGCAATCGATGCGCAAGATGCTGAGAAAGCGATAGTTGTGACTCGCGTCTGCATGGTTTTTCGCGGTCGCCTTTCGGGAAAAAGAAGGATCGTGTGGCGTTGATTCGCTGGCCGAGAACTTATCGTTTCAGGAGAAAACTTGGATGGTGTTGGGGATGGTTCTCGGGGTCAAGTCCCGGGAAAGATTGTTTGGAACTAGCCAAACGCCTCATGCAAACCTAAACTCGGCACCTTCCGCTGTCGGCCCAAGTGAGGACTTGCTAACTTCTGCAACTCCCCGCCTGGCTCCCCGCCAGCGCACTTTGACAGGGCCCCAACCGCAATGCCCTCCGTGACGCATGATGGTCGCAGTTTCATGATCGAAGGTCGCCGTGTATGGCTGGCGTCCGGTCGTGTTCCCTACGCACGCATTCCCCGCTCGCAGTGGGCCGCGCGCATTCAAGCCGCCAAGAACGCCGGTCTCAACACGATTGAAACCCCGGTCTTCTGGAGTCGGCATGAGCCGCGCCCCGGCCGCTTCGACTTTACAGGCGAGAACGACCTTCGCTATTTCGTCGACCTCGTCGGCAAGGCGGGGATGTACTGCATCCTCGGCCTTGGACCGTACGTCGGCAGCGACTGGGACTTTGGCGGCCTGCCCGCGTACTTGCGCGAGAGCCCCACGATCAACTTCCGCACCAACAACCACACCTACCTCGAAGCATGCTCACGCTTCGTCGCTGCTGTTGCGGATCAAATCCGCGGCTGGCAGGTGACCGCTCCCGGCACAGGCGGCCCGATCATCCTCTTGCAATGCGAGAGCGAGTGGACCTGCGGCCACGACACGCTGAGCACGCAGTACCTGGGTGAACTCACTCGCTACATCCGCGAAAGCGGCTTGTCGGTGCCGATCGTCAACAGCAACGACCTTTGGCAGAATGTCGAAGGACAGATCGACGGCTGGAGCGGTGGCGACAACATGCTGGCGACAATGCGCCAGCTTGCAAGTGTGCGCCAAGGCCAGCCGCGCATGGTCATCGACTTTGCGTTCGGCCACAGTGACATGTGGGGCCACGAGCCGTTGCCTGTGCTGTCGCCTCGCACCGTTGAGCAGCGCCTCGCTGAGATTCTCGCAGGTGGCGGCCAGTTCAACATCACGACGTTCGCCGGCGGCACCAACTTCGGCTTCTTTGGCGGGCGCACCGACGATGGCCCGGCAACCTTTGCCACGCACGCGGCAGACCGCGGCTGTGCGATAGATCAGACCGGCCACACGACCGATGTCTTCGGCGCTATCAAGCGTGTCGCGACAGCTGCGACGAAGTTCGGCCGCGTTTTTGCGTCGCTTGATCCCGTCTTCCAGCCCGTGAGCATCAAGCCCGGCGCGGGAGAAGTGACGAGTGCCAAGAGCAAGGCGAGCAAGGGCAAAGCCGGCACGACCGCTAGCAACGGTGTCAGTGTCGTGCATGCCACCGGCACGCAGGGCGGCGTTGCTTTCGTCTTCGCGCCTGATCAGGCAACAGGCGAGCAACTGTCCACCACGTTGCTCCTGAGCGACGGCAACGAACTGCCCGTGCCGCTGGGCGACCAGCCCGTGGCGTGGTGCCTGCTGGGCGTGAACATCAGCCCGCGCTGCCACCTTGAATACGCCAACCTGTCCGCGCTGGGCGTCACGTCCAGCCCGGGGGGCAGCGTCGCTGTCTTCTTCGGCCCCGCTGGCACACGTGCGGTCTTCAGCATCAACGGTGCGCCGGTGGAAGACACAGTGCCCACAAGCGAAGAGCCCGAAGTGCTCCAGCACGAAGGTCTCACCATCGTCATCGTGCGCACGCAGGATACTGACAAGGTCGCGTTCGCTGACGACGCCGTGCTGTTTGGCGTTGCGGGCATGAACGGCTCCGTGCCGGTCGCTCCCGCAGGCTCCAAGACCTACTCACGCATCACCGGCGACGGCAAGATTCGCGACGTGGCGTTTGATCAGTCCAAGAGCAAGCCCCGCGCCGCCAAGATCTCGATGGGCACCTGGTCGGCTGCACACCAGCACGACTATGTGCAGGGCGAAAGCCCCCGTTACGCCGCGATCAGCAAGGTCGCGGGGCTTGCGGCACTGGGAGCTCCGTACGGCTACGGCTGGTATCGCTTCGTGCTCAGCAACAAGAAGGCGACCAGCGCACTAGTTGATCCGGGCATCGCGGGTGACCGCATGCATGTCTTCAGCGACGGAAAGCCCGTCGGTCTAATGGGTGTGGGTCCTGGCGCAACGCCGCAGCTCGACGTTTCGCTCAAGAAGGGCGAACAGACGCTTGTGGTTCTCGCCGAGAACCTCGGCCGGTTTGCCGGCGGCATGAACGTGGGCGAGCCCAAGGGGCTGGTCGATGATCTGTTCACTGTCAGCGCAATCAAGCTGGGCAAGCTGCAGCGCAATGCGGGCACGCCCGTGCCGCTGCTGGCGTTCAAGAGCCCCATCTGGGACGTTGCCGAAGGCGACGCGTCGATGTCCGACCGCGCGGGCTACTCATTCAAGCTCGCGGGGAAGCAGCAGATCATCGCACGCATCAACGTGCCTCCGACCGCTGGCCTGCTGATTCTGAATGACAAGCCCATCGCGTACCTTGACCGCAGCGGTCCTGTGTGCGTCATGCTCCCGCACGACCAGTTGCACAAGGGCAACAACACGCTCGAACTGACCGTGGTCACGCCCGAGCAAGTGGGTGAAGAACTGACACGCAGTGCGGAAAGCATCGAGCTGTTCGCGGTCGAAAGCGGCCTCTCGCAGGAAGCTGAAGTGGCTTTCGCGAAGTGGGAAGCACCTCAAGAAGCTTTCTTCGCGCCGCTCAGCAAGTCAGGCCTCACCGCAGGCCAGCCTGCTTGGCTCCGCTGCGAGTTCACGCTCGACGCCGCCACGCAAGCGGTCTTCTTTGAACCCAAGGGCCTGACCAAGGGCCAGTTCCTCGTGAATGGCAAGCACGTGGGCCGCTACTTCGTCGCGACCAAGGCCGGCAAGCCCGTGCCGCCGCAAGAACGCTACTACATCCCCGAGATGTTCCTGCGTCCTGCGGGCGAGCCCAACGACCTGCTGATCTTCGATGAGCACGGTTCGAACCCGGGCAAGGTGCGTTTGTCGCTGTAAGCACCGGCACGCACTGAGCACATCACTTCATATCAAGAAACGCATGCGATGAATCGCATGCGTTTTTTCATGGGTTTATTCAACGAGCCTGTGAGACAGAACCACACTTCGCCTACGGCAAGCAGTGCGAGCCTGCCCCGACAACACGCTCCAGACTACTCCGCCAAGTCCGGCCGCGAGAGCGACACTCGCTTCAGTGTTGCACGCAGGTCCGACGGCCACGGTGTGCGCAAGTCGAGGCGTTCGCCGCTCACAGGATGCGTGAACACCAAGCGATGCGCGTGAAGGGCCAACCGCGGTGACGCAGCCTGAATGTGCTGATTCGCGTAGAACTCATCGCCGAGAATCGGGCAGCCGATGGCTTCCATGTGCACCCGCACCTGGTGCAACCGCCCTGTCACGGCGCGGCATTCCAGCAAGCTCGCGCCTTTGCCTGTTTGCAGCACGCGATACGCGGTACGCGCCGGTGCGCCACTGGTTGAAATACGCGCCAGCTTTTTCTTGTCTCCAGGCGTGCGATCGTTCTTCGTGCGTCCCTGATACTCCGTGATAGGCTGCGACACCACGCCCTCCTCGCGTTTGGGCTGGCCTTCGACAATCGTCCAGTAGAACTTGCCCACCGTGCGTGTCTCAAACGCTTCACGCAGCGCGTCGTACGCGTTCTTGCTCAGCGCGACCATCACCAGCCCGCTCGTGGGCTTGTCCAGTCGATGCAGCAAGCCGTAGCCTCGCTTCGCGCCAAGATTCTGGAGCTTCGCGCCCCACGCGGCGAAAAGGCCGTTGAGCAGGCTGTCCTTTTCATGGCCCAGTCCGGGCGTCGTGACCAGCCCACTACGCTTGTTGATGACGAGCAAGTGCTCGTCTTCATGCACGAGCTTGTATGTGATGGATTCGTTGGGAGTGATGGAGAGTTGGGGCACAGTCAGAGATTACGCAGGCAAACGCCCGTATCAGCGCGACGGAACCTCGCTATCTCGTCGACAATCCCCTCGCTGTCGAGCATCTCCGTCACATCGTGCCTTGGGAACAAAGTCGTATTCTCAAGCAAGGGGCACACCATGGCAACCCAGCGTTGGCTCTCAACCACAAGCTGGTTGGTCTTTGGATCACGCGAGTTGCTAGCCAAGTGGCCCTGCGATGCCGCTGACGGCATGCTGGCACAGATAAGTGACTCAGTCGCGCTCTGGAACTACCAGAACTGCCCGTGCGTTGTATTGAACGATGAGCCACTCGATACTGCCCTGATCGAGACCCCCGGCGGCATCGCCTTCGTGCGATGGGGCGGTGCGGATAGCTCCCACGATCTCCTACAAGCAGCGCGGCACACACTTGCCCATGAACTCTTCGACACAGTCGGCTCCTTCGTCATCGCACATGGCGATTATGTGCTTTTCGATGCGCTCATGGGCGACTGCTCGGATACCGCGTTTGAACCGATTGCCGTGGCCCTCCCCGCCGGCGCGTACACGCTGTCTACCGCAAGGATCTCAGCGGGCGCGCAGGGCGAGGTCATTTCACTGATCCGTGCCCGATAGCCCCAAAAGAGTGCAGGCCCAACGGCGCTGGTGTGGCACCTGCAAGATAACCGCAGACACTCTGGTGCCGCGAGCACGATCAGCCAACTTGACCTGCCCCATCAACGCGGTCTAGCTTCAAGTACCATGTACCGCGGGTAGACCAAGGAGCGCACTTTCGATGGCAAGGCAGCGATGAGACGCAAAGCCGATCACTCACAGTTGCGAGAGGCCGATGTGGAGCTGGCCGAGGGCACGGCGGTTAAGCAGGTGTGCAGGCAGTTCAACATCACCGACAAAGGCTGCTGGCGTGAATATGGCGGTTGGGAGGTCAACCAAGCCAAGCGGATGAAGATGCCTGAAGCCGCGAACTCCCTGCCTCGAAGCAGACGTAACCGCCTGGCGGGAAGCCTTGAATGCGATTCTCCGCCTATCCGGACGGCTCATTACCCCACATTTCCCCTACAAAGGAGCTTCCTGCTCGCCCAGGCCGCTGACGCCGCCTATCATCTCGACCCCACCCGGGAGCCCCGGTTGGCCTGCTGGAGTTTGCCATGAAGACCGACATTCACCCCAAGTACTACCCCAACTGCAAAGTCTACCACAACGGCCAGGTCGTCATGACCGTTGGCGCGACCGTGCCTGAGATGCAGGTCGAAGTGTGGTCGGGCTCGCACCCGTTCTTCACCGGCAAGCAGACCTTCGTCGACAGCGCTGGTCGCGTCGAGAAGTTCCAGAAGAAGTACGCCGGCAACTACTTCGACAAGGCCAAGGTCGCGAAGAAGTAAGCCGACGAGAAGTTTGTATCCCACCAACGCGCTCGCACATTGCGAGCGCGTTGTTCATTTGGTAAATCGCACGTGTCGCGTCAGGCCGCACCGCCGTCGCGTGCCCACGTCCACACCAGCACGCTGCCCCACAACACCGGAAACGCCCCCACCGCGACCGCGAGCATGGCAAGCCGATGCCCCAGCCACTCGTGTTTGCGCGCGACCAGTTCACACACGACCAGCACCACCACCACCGTGGAGTATTTGAGCGCGATCATTCCGGGCCAGCCGTACTTCACGAAAATCCCAGCGGCAATCTGGTTGGCTTCCCATCCCTTGTACACCTCGATGATGATGTACGTGAACAGAATATCGAGCGTGCTGGCGAGCACGTACCAGCAGTACAAATCCGGATAACGAACGCCAGGCACATGACTGCGCAGCTTGGTGCGAAGATTGCGTCTCACACGGCACCTGCCTCACCATTCGCAGCTTCGCGGCGGGCCAGTTCCTCGCGCACCAGCCGCTCAAACAACGTCACGGGGGCGTCCTGCGCCGTCCACGCGTGAAACTGCGCCGCAGCTTGCCGGGCGAACATCCCCGCACCGTCCACAGTCTTCCAGCCGCGCCGGGCGGCAGCTGTCAGCGTTGGCGTGCGCAACGGGTTGTAGACCGTGTCCATGACCGTCACATCTTCGCCGCACGACTGCATGCGATCCACCGGCAGAGCGCTTTCGCCGGACGCACAAGTGCCCGCCATGCCGACGGGCGTGCAGTTCACAAACACATCGCAGCACGCCCGCTCAAGCAGTTCCCACGCCGCTGCAACAACCTTGCTATCGCCAATGTGCGATCGCAGCTCGGTTACCAGCGATTCAGCCTTGCCAAGCGACCGGTTGTAGACCACGACCGTCGCGCCCGCCTGAGCAAGCGCCCACGCTGCCCCTTTGCCCGCGCCGCCTGCCCCGAGCACACCCACACGCTTACCGCCAAGCCCGCCCACCGCCTGCGCGAGTGCGTCACGCAATGCCGCGGCATCCGTGTTCTGCACGCTGATCGCCAGCACGTGCCCATCCGTATCGCGCCGAATCGTGAGCGTATTGGCTGCACCAGTCGCGTGAGTCGCTTCATCCATCAGCCAGCCGCGCTCGCTTGCCAGTTGCGCCAACCGCTCCTTGTGCGGCATGGTCACGCTGCATCCGCACAGTGTCAGCCGCGGATGCTCGATCAGTTCGAGCATCATCGCTCGAAAGCTGGCATATGCCAGTGCCTGGTCGTCGACTGCCACGATCGGCAAGGGCACGTACACGCCATCAAAGCCGGTCGCTTCAAACCCCGCATTGTGCACAAGCGGACTCAGACTCTGCGACACGGGACAGCCCACGATTCCATAGACGCGTGTGCGAGAGTTGGTCTTGCGGAAGCGATACAGCTCAAGCAATTCTCGCAACGTGGGCTGCCCCGGCGCGGTCGCCGCCATGCCGCGCAAACTTGCGAAAGTCAGCAACGCTCCGAACTTGCGGGCCAGCACGCGTGACATCACGCCGTACTCACCCATCCCCAGCGCGATCGTGGGCTTGTGCGCGTCCGCCGCGAGATCGAGCAGTTCCAACGCGTCATGCAGACTGCGAGCCCGGTACGCGACCTTCACCACGCTTGTCGCCGGTTCGTTTGCCATCGCGGCAACACGCCGAGAAAGGTCCGCGGGTCGCGTCGTGAAGTCGTGCGTGCTGGCGATGAGCGATGCGTGCGCTTCATGCAACTGCGCCGGATGCTCGACCGCGAGCTTCACCTTCTGACGCAGGTTCGCAGACTTCTCGAACGCCGCCCATTCCACATCGATGTAGCGAGGGGCCCGTTCAACGCCCCACGACTTTCGCTCGCGGGCGGTACCCACGCGCTCGAGCATTGCCACGCGACTCATCTCATCAGCTTCGTACGCGCCGCCTTCGCTTGCCAACCGGCATGTCACGATGCAAGGCAGCGTCGCCTGCGACACCACTCGCACGATGTCGTCCATCTCGCGGCTGGCTTCATCCGGGGCAGATTCGGCGTTGCCTGAGAAGAACTCATCGACGCGGAACTCCACGAGGTCCGCGCCACCTTCGCGTGCGGCGTCGCAGTCGGCCAAAGCCTGATGAACATCACGCATCACAATCGGCACACACACCATCGTCGGCATGTGGCAGGTTAGTCCCCGCCGCCGCCGCAACCTCCCCCGCCACAGCCCGATCCACATCCCGACCCACCATCACTGCCGCAGCCATCGCCACATCCCGTGATGCAACCTGATCCGCATCCACTTGCCCACACATACCCGCCCTGACCGTCTGGCTTCATGCGTCCGCCTCGCTTCTTGGGAGTCCTCCAGTTGCTGGCCAGAACGAGCACGGCGAGCAGCACCGCCACACCCACGATGATGAGCCACGTCGGCACGCCGCCCGTTTGCGGCCGTGATCCCGTCATCACCGCTGCAACGACACCTATGGCGATGAAGAAAGCACCCATCACCAGCGCTTCGCGCCGATGACGAGGCATCTTGGGTTGGTTGAATCGCTTCGTCGCCTCTGGCCAGATATCACGCGGCGGCTTCTCGCCAAACACGCGCTCATAGCTCGAGAGCGTCGCCTCGTACCAATCGACGAACTTGATTTGCTCCGCCTCACCGCCCTGTGTCGGGTCGTGATGCAGCGGCTTGCCCAGCACCTGTCCGCACAGTTCCTCCCAGTATGACCGGGTGTAGCACATGTGCAAATGCCACGCGGCGTCCACGTGTTCGGACGGTGTGACCGCATGCCCCGCCACTTGCGTGAGCAGCAGGAATCGCCGATACTCGCGCATCACGCGATCCGCATACTCACGCGTCCAGCCATGCTCACGTGCGAGGCGTGACTCGAATGGCAAGGCGGCATCTGTCGGGCCGATGCGAAAGGCTTCCAACCGACTCCAAAGCACCAGTTGTTGAGGATTCATCACCATGGCAACCTCCTTTGCTTCTCGCCTGGAGGTACGTTGGTGTGTGATATCTCTTTCGTGGCTGCGCCGACAGCGTTACAGCAATTCGCCGGCTCATTTCAGCACTTTTCAGCGGCCGCACTGCCCGCCACAAAGCCGCTGGCCCAGGCCCATTGAAAGTTGAAGCCGCCGATCCGGCCGTCAACGTCCAATACCTCTCCGCACAAGTGCAGCCCCGGACACACGCGACTTTCCATCGTCGCCACGTCCACCTCCGCCAGCGGCACGCCGCCTGCCGTCACTTCCGCGTAGGTGTACCCACGGTCACCCCGCACCGGCACGCGCAGTTGCGTCACGCATTCCACGAGCGCTCGCCGCTGCTCACGCTGCAACTCTCGCACCAGTGCGCCGCTCGCGCACCCCGCCTGTTGCATCACTGCTTCCGCCAGGCGCTCAGGCAAACCCGCCTCGGTCAACCAACGTTTCAACGTCAACTTCCCCGCGCTCCCGCGCGATGCCTCCACCACCATCGCGTCGAACGTCTCCGCCGTGTGCTTAGGCAGCCAGTTCAGCACCAGTTGCGCCGCCGGATCATCCAGTTTCGCATCCGTGAAGTACCGGCTCACATCGAGCACACCGGGCCCCGACAAACCAAAATGTGTGATGAGCGTCGAGTTCGTAAAGCTCTTGAGTCGCTTGCCGCTTCCGGTGCGCACTTCCGCGCTCGCCTCCAGCGTCACGCCAGAGAGCTTCGTCAGCCAGTGCCCTTCCTCAACCAGCAGCGGCACCAACGCGGGAAACACACGCGGCGTGATCGCGTGCCCCAGCGACTTGGCAATCTCGTGCCCCAGCCCGTCACTGCCCGACCGTGGCAAACTCTTGCCGCCCGTCGCAAGCACCACCCGCCGCGCCCAAACCTCTTTCGCCACCGCGACATCATCATCCGGGTTCACCCCCACAAATCCGGCCTCGCCGCTGTACGCGGGCGCGTCGTCACGCACCACCACAAACCCGTCACCCTCGCGGCGCACCGCACTCACCCGCCACGGATGCACCACGCACGCCCCCGCGTTCCGCACGCCGCCCAGAATCGCATCAAGCACAGTTCGCCCGTCATCACTTGTCGGAAAGAGCTTGCCAGTCTGCTCGCGTTTGAGTTCCACGCCTCGCTCGCGGAAGAACGCGACCGTCTGCTCAACGTCAAACCGCCTCAGCACCTTCTTGATGGCATTGCGCGATGACCCCGCGTACTGCTGCTCGTCGACCGCGTGATGCGTCACATTGCAGCGGCCGCCCCCGGCAACCAGAATCTTCGCGCCCAGCTTCTTCGCACCGTCGAGCAGGGTAATTCGGGCCCGCTCACCGCCACGTGACTGCATCGCCCGCCCGGCCCACAACCCGGCGAACAAGCCCGCCGCACCCGCGCCGACGACAACGATGTCCCGCTGCACCATGCTTCATTATGGCAGGCCGCCCACGCCTCCTCTCTGCCATCTGCCCCGCTATCATCCCGCCGCATGATGCTGACCCTTGCCTCCGATCTGAAGAGCTACATGCCCATCGCCCTGATCTGCCTCATGGCGATCGGGTTCGGCGTTGCCAACGTGGTGCTGAGCCAACTCTTTGGCCCGCGCCGCCAAGGCAAAATCAAGGGCCAAACCTACGAAAGCGGCATGAACCCCATCGGCACCGCCCGCAAGCGGTTCAATGTGCGGTTCTATCTCATCGCGATGGTCTTCCTCGTGTTCGACGTCGAAGTCGTCTTCCTGTACCCCTGGGCCGTCACGTTCCCCAACCTCGCGGTTCGCAGCGACGAAGGCCTGCTGTGGCTGTTCCGCATTCTGTTCTTCCTGCTCACGACTGTGGTCGCCTTCCTATACGGCTACCGCAAGGGCGTGTTCAAGTTTGATTGAATAGGCACCGGGCACAAGTAAATGTCAAGAACATAAACACCGGTCGCAGATGCGACCGGTGCTTTCATTCCACTTAAGGTCTTCATGCCATCTGGCACGCACCACGACTCGCGTCACGTTGGATTCTCTCGACCCAGCACACGAAGCTTGCTGGCTTCAATCCCCTTGATCTTCCGACGACGCAGTTCCTTGAGCACGTGACCTCGCACGTACAGCTGATAGGGCGACTCGAAGTGCGAGAAGATATCAACGTCGGCGGGAACCTTGCTTGGGTCTACGACATGACTCAGGAGCATCTCAGGGCCAAACTCGTCCGTTTCTTTCCCTGCACGCTTGGACGCAGCCTCATCGTGAAAGCTCAACGCGGGCCGGATCGCCATGACCCAGTACTCGCCTTCGACCGGCTTGCCTTTGTGCGTCAGTTCAACGGGGTACCAGACGATCTGGCTGTTGAATGCCTCGAGCACTTCCCGAAAGCGACTCGTAACGACCGGTGGCGTCGAGAACGAATGCGCAAAGTCCGTCGTGGCTCGCGGAGTCTCGCTTCGCATCGCAATCGTGCGGACTGGCGGAAGCGCTGGCAACGGCGATGTCCGAGGTGAGCGAACTCCGCGGATGGCGTTGTAGTCATCTGCCTCAGGGAAATCAACCCAAGCACCCTCAAACAGACTTCCGACGTTCCATTTCCAAGTCGAAAGCAGCCGGTAAAACTCCCCATCCGGCTCCTTCGCCGTCACCCGCTTCGCCCGCGTCTTGTCCAGCCAGCCGCTCGCGCCAAGCACACCGGCATACTGCAATTCGCCCGAGGCGATGCCATATCCCACGCCGCGCCAGGCTCGGCCGCCGCAGGCAAGCGTCGGGGCGATCTTGGGCATGGCCACGTGCAGCAGGCAACCCACGTACACCTGTGCGAGCCCGGTCGTTGTGAAGAACATCTCTTCGCCCAGTTGCTCGTCTTGCTCGAATGGGCTTTCGTCGCACTCGTCATCACAACCGATGGCGGCAAGCACTGCACGCAGCACCACCGAGTCAAACTCCGCCGGATGAGCACTGGGCGTGGCACGTGCTCGACGTCCCGTCGCATCCTGCGTCCAATCCGTCGCGCTTGCCCAGTCCGCATTCTCGAAGCCGAACTCTTTCGAGCCCACGAAGTACACCTTGGGCTCGTTCATCATGATCTCAGGAACGTAAAACCACAGCCCGGCGATAGCGTCAGGCATCGCTCCGTATGTGAGTGATAGCTCCATCCACGCGATGAACGCGGGCACTTCCCGATCAAAGTCAATCTCATGCAACGGCGCGAGCACCGAGCGCGTGCGTTTGGTCGCCATGAGATCCAGATACTGCCGAACAGCGTGCGATATGGTCGCGCCCTGCTCGCGCATCTGCCGAACGACCTTTGGCGCAACCGTCTCGAAGTTCTTCACGCCCCCTCCACTTCGTTCAGGCGTAAGCGTGCAATCCCGGCAGCAGCAGGTTCACGCCAAAGTACGTCCACAGCATGACGAAGAACCCGATGACGCTCAGCCACGCCGTCGTCAGGCCCTTGCCCTGCGGCCTCGCCATGCGCACGTGAATCACGATGAGATACACGATCCACGTGATCAGCGCCCACGTCTCCTTCGGGTCAAAGGCCCACCAGCGGCCCCACGAGTGGTCGGCCCACCACGCGCCCAGCAAAATCCCTACGCCCAGCGTCCAGAACGCAAGTTGCAGAATGATCATCTGCGACTTGTCCAAATCACTCAGCAGTTTTGCCTTGGTGGTCATGGGTTCATCATCGCCCGCGCTCAGAGCGGCACCGACGACCGCCGCCGTGCCGTCACCACCCGCAACCGCCACCTGCGGTGCAGCCGCGCCGATGCGTTCCTTCGCAAAGTAGTGTGCCGCGAGATAGAAGATGCTGACGACAAAGCCCAGCGCAATCAGGCCGTAACTGACGAGCACGGTCGTGACGTGGTACTTCAGCAGCACACTGGTATTCAGAATCGCCGCTTCACGCTCGATGGTCTGACCGGGAATCGCCGTCTGCGTCGCGGTGACGAGCACCATGAAGCCCACGGCTGCCGCCGCTGCACCAAACAGCCACTGCTTGCGCCACACCATAATGCCCAGAGCGAGCAGCACCGCGAAAAGCGACAGACCTGTCATGCTTTCAAACTGATTCTGAATCGCAAAGCGTTCGGCGATCAAGCATCGAGCGATGAAGCCGATGCCGTGCATCGCGACGCCGCCCGCCAGCAGCAAGCCTCCGGCCCACGCCAGCCACTTGCGATGCGTACCGAAGGCCAGCAGCAGTGACACCAGCGAGAACGCATACAGCACCCAGCCCCACTCAAACGCATTAAGCCGGTTGTACGAGATCTCGATGTTCCGGCTCGCCGTCGGATACACGTCGCTGTTGATCTTGGGCAGTTCCGCCGCGATCGTGGCGATTGCCGCGTTGGCAGCGCTCACATCGCGTGCCCGCCATGCGGTACCGAGCTGAGTCATCGCCGCACGCACCGGGTGGCCTTCAGCCAGTGTCGCCACGTGCGTCCAGGGCTTGTCGCGTGACTCTGGCGCAACCATCTCAAGGTTCGCCTTCGCTTCGATGAAAAGCTGCATGCCGTACTGAGCACGTCCCAGCCCCTCCATGTATGGCTGCTCGCTCTGGTGGCTCTGCATCACACGCGGGCCGAACTCTTCCAACATGAGCGGCGTCACCCGCCCGAGCTTCATCCATCGCTCCTGCACTTCCTTGTTCGCTTCGTTGTCGCGATCCGGAAACTGGAGCTCAACCAATTCCCGCCGCAAAGGCAGGTAGTTCACGCCGATGAGCGGCTTATCGAAGTAGTACGCCGGATCGATGATCAGATCGAGGAACGTGAACACCGGGTCGTAGCGAATCCGCGTGATCTTGTCATGCAGAGCATCAGGCTGCTTCTCGTGCAGAAAGTCGTTGTAATCCTTGCGCCCCGTGATGGTCTGCACCATCTCCGTCGCAAGCGTGTCGAGCACCTTCACGCGCCCGTTATGAAAGACCGCCAGATCCTTCAGCGGCTCCAGATCCAGTGCTTCCGCAAACGCCGCCTTCTCTGCGTTCGTGGTCGCGCTCTGCCGCGAAGGTGCGCCAAACGGATTGGCCTGTTTCTTGCCTTCCTCGCTCAAGCCCTCGCTGGGCGGATGCGCATTGCCCGCCGGTGCGTCGTATTGCGCACGCGCAGGCGTCACCACGCACGCCAATACCACCATCATCACAGCAGCCAAGCCGCGCAATTGCGCCATCAGCCCGCCATGCACATGCTTCATCTTAATCATCTTCATGAGGCAACCTCCGCCGACGCACCTGCCGGCGTTGCAGTCTGACCGTCCTTGGCCGCAGCGCTCACGCCACGCGGCTTGATCTTGCCTTCCTTCACCAGTTGCTGCAAACGCTTCTTCTCGCGTTGCACCAACCACGGCTTCACATAGAACGCCCACGGAATCCCAATTCCCATCAGAATCGCACCGAACGCGATCACGTGAATGCCCGGGTTGTTTCCCACACCCAGAATCGTGAACTTCGCAAACGGAGCCTTGATCAACCCCGCATCAGCTTGCTGCTGCGTCTGCTGCCAGCCGCCCTGGTCCCACCCCGCCTGGCTCAGCTTGAACTGGGCCGGGCTGAGATTTGACGTCAGATGTCCAAACAAGTTGGACACCCAATTCCGCCGCTCAGCGTCCCAGAGGAACGGCGCCCGCAGCGGCTCGTTGAGCTTCGTGACGTGCTGGTAGCCCTCGAAGCTATCGCCGGTAGGCATCACGCGGACGATCGATTGATAGTCACGCGGTGCACCGCGGTGGTCGTAGCTGATCATCTGGAAGTCAACCAGCCGAATCTCAAACTCGGGGAACTTGTGCATCAGTCGCCCGAACGCCAGCGTCACGCGCCGCCCGTCCGGCGTTTCCACGTAGCGATTCTCGTCCATTCCCATGCCCATGTACTGGCTGAAGGGAATCCATACGACACGCTTCCATTCCGCGAACTTGGGATCAACGCTCGTCACTTCCACCGCGAGCATCGCCTTCTTGTGGTTGCCCACCATCTGCTTGTCTTGATCGCGCTCCGCCACCGGGTTGGGCCGGCTCACGCGTTCAGCGTGCGCCCAGCGCTCTCCCACACGCAGCGACACCTGCGGCACAAAATCACGCAGCCAATCCTGGTGCGTCTCATCCGCGATGTTCTCGACCACGCGCACCTCGCCGCCGGGCAAGCGGACTGCCGCGCGAGTCACGGGCTTCTGCCCTTCAGCGGCGGGCTGGGGCTCATCGATGAACACACTCACGTGGTCCGTATCAATCAGCGCGATACGAATCTTCGAGTCGGCCGCACCGCGCATGGGTCGTCCATCCGCCTGCTCGCCCTTCAAGTCCTGGTTCAGTTGCGGATACCGGCTGTACACATAGCGATCAAACGCTTCGCCCTCAGGCGGCATCACCCGCACCACTGCCACACTGCAGCTCGCGTCCTTGAAGCCCTCGGTAATGATCGGAAAAGGCGGCGTGGGCGTGATGTCCGCCACGCGCACCGAGTACCCCGTCTCGCCGACAGTAATCGTCGCACCGGGCACCGCTGCGTACACCTTGCGATACGTGCTCGTCACGCCGCTGCCCGGCACTTCAATCACCAGCGCGTGCGTTGCGCCTTGCGGCACTTGCTCTGTAATGTCGCGCCAGCGCTCCTGCGTCATGCCCATCGTCGGCCCAAGCGTGTACTCCACGCTCATCACCGGGTTGCCCTGCTCATTGCTCGCCACCGACACACGCTGCGCTGCATCGCCAGGCGGCAGCAGGAACGCCATCGCAGCCTGCTCTTTGTTCACTTCACCTGAGTCGCGATCGGGCAGCCCGCTGTGCAGATACACAATGCGAAGCGGATTCCACGTCATCCCCTCGCGTGCAAAACGCCGCTCGCTCGCCGGCACATGCAACCAGTCGTTGACCGGCTCGTCGGTGTAAAAGGAGTATCCGACCATGCGGAATCGCAGATCCGGATCAACCAGCGACTGATCCGCCGGCGGCTGCATGACCGCCACATCCAGCTTGCGCTGGGCCTGACCCGTCCAAGGCAGCTTGAATCGCGCCGTTTCCGCCGCGCTCTCACCCGCGAACGCGTCGAGCGCGTAATCGTTGTACCGCGGCACATCCTTCAGCAGCCGCTGTTCCCACCCGCGCCCTTGGCTCAGCCACAACGCAGTGTCCGTGTTATCGAAGAAGAATCGCTGCGTCGGCCCTGCGCCGGGTCGCCCCGACTCCGGATCAACCGGTCCCGCGAGCAGCAACGTGTCGCCTTCCTTCTTGAGGCCGGCGTAGTAGATGCTGCCCAGCCCAATCACCACGATGCCAGTGTGCACCGTGAGTACACCGATGTTCTTGAAGTTGAACTCGATGCGCCGCACTGTCGCCACCACCATGTTGATGACGAACAGGAACAACGCAAGCTGCAAAGGCCACCAGGCGTAGAACTGCAGCTCGCTCATCTCCATGCCGGGCAACCGCCTCAGCGTCACCGCGCGGTTGGCCTCGACAAAGCTCGCGAAGAACTCGACACCTTGGCCGGTCTTGGGGTCATAGTGCAGATAAGGCCATGCCACCCGGTGCCACAGCGCCACCGCGATGATGGTGAGAAGCACACCGAAAATCAGACTTGCCGCAAACCGCGCCCCGCGCGATTGCGTCGCCATGACGCGCCGCAGCCCCCACACCGGCACACCCGCGATGAAGAACACCGCCAGCGCGATCGTCAGGCCATAGAACAGATATGTCGGCGCCAATGCCAACAGCCCCACCGGCACGCTCGCGCTCACGCCATACAGCGAAACAAACACCAGCAGGCATACCGCCAGCGTGATTGAAGAGAATGCCTTCAGCGTCCATCGCACGGGCAACAGCCACGGTGCATGTAAATGCTGTTCATCCCAAGCGTTGCTGCGACGTGCCTTTTCGCTCATGATGACGAAGCCAGCTCCTTGCCAGAGTGACCGCAAGCACTTTTTCCGCGACGACGCCTCATGCGTCTTTCGGCTTGCAGTTCGAGCCATCATCGTAGACAATTCCTGTCTGGCAGCAAGAAATCCGGCTTAACAGGAGCGACGTGTCCGTCGGGTTTTTTTCGATTTCAGCACTTTCGACCAGTAAACCCATTGCATTTCCCGCCCTCACCGGCCCTCCCCGCATCGTCGCTACCATCAACCATGAGCCAAGCCGACACGCATGCCACCAAACACGACCATGACCACGACAACGAAGGCGGCTGTTGCCAAGGCGGCGGCTCCTGCTCGACCGAAGGAAAGAAGAAGGCCGGCGGCTGCTGCAAGGAAACCGGGAGCAAGTCGGCCAGCATGGGTCAGATGACCAGCGACCTGCTGCGCCCCATGGGCTGGGAAGAGATGGCGACGCTGCCCACGCTGCATCTCATCATGCGCTTCCGTCGTGGCGTGCAGAACATCGACAATCGCGTGCTCCAACTCAGCGAGCGCGATATCGACGCAGCGTTCCTTCCCGACGCGGGCGTGGGCACCTGGCCCGTTCGCGTGCTGCTGGGCCATCTGGCCGACGCAGAGATCGCCGCGGTACACCGCATGCGCCGCATGATCGGCGAGAGCAACCCCGTTGTCAGCCTGTGGGACGAAGACAGCTTCGTGGATTCGGGTATCTACGACAACGGCGCCAAGGAGTATGCGGACAGCATCGACGGCGATCGCGCCCGCGTCATGGCGGCGCTGGGCGGCAACATGGCAGTTATTCACACGCTGCGTCAGTGGACGGGCCAGTGGCTGCTCACGCTCAAGGACGAAGACTGGGATCGCACTTTCATGCACCCCGAGCGCGGCGCGGTCACGCTCAAGCAATACGTCGCCCTCAACACATGGCACATCGAGCATCATGCCAAGTTCCTCACGATGAAGCTCGACAAGATGGGCATTGACCACGAAGCGCCGCAAGCCAGCGGCGGCGGGTGCGGCAGCGGATGCGGCAGCGGATGCGGCTGCCACTGAAACCACGCACTTTCGCGACAACACAAGAAAACCGGGCACTCGCCCGGTTTTTTCATGCCCACACATCACCAATCACAACATCTTCTTCAGTTCGCGCCGCATGATCTTGCCAGTCGGATTGCGCGGCAACTGCTCCACCACTTTGATCTGCGATGGCACCTTGTACCCCGCCAGATTCGCCCGGCAGTGTGACAGCAGTTCCTTCTCTTCCGCTCGCATGTTCTCTTTGAACTCGACAAACGCCACGGGCAATTCGCCTCGCATCGGGTCTTGTACGCCTGTCACGCCGCTGGCATTCACAGCAGGGTGCATGTTGAGCACTTCTTCAATCTCGCGTGGGAAAACATTCTCGCCACCCACGATGATCATTTCCTTCAGCCGACCGGTGATGTAGAGGTGCCCGTCATCGTCATGCCGCCCGATGTCACCCGTGCGGAAGTAGCCATCCGCGGTAAACGCCTTCGCCGTCTCTTCGGGCAGTTTGTAATAGCCCTGCATCACGTTGGGCCCGCGCATCTGGACTTCACCATCCGCGTTCGCGCCGAGTGTTGCACCGCTGGCAGGATCGACGATGCGCTGCTCAAGCCCGGGCAGCGGCTTGCCCACGCTGTGCTCTCGCCACTCAATCGGTCGACACCAGTTGGTCACGGGGCTGGTTTCCGTCAGGCCGTAGCCTTCAGCCAGTGTGACGCCAAAGCGCTCGCGCATGCCGTCAAACACCGCTTTGGGCAGCGGCTCGCCGCCACTCACCATGTACGTGATGCCCGCGAAGTCCTCGCGAGTCGCGTCCTTCACGTGCAGCAGCGCGTTGTACATGCTGGGAATCGCCACAAACACGCGCGGCTTGTGCTCACGCATCAGTTTCACGATCTTTCCGGGTACGAACCTCGCGGTATACACCGCTTTGCACCCGCACACCAGCGGCACAAGCGTCAACGCCGTCATGCCGAAGCTGTGAAATTGCGGCAGCACGCCCAGAAACACAAAGTCCTTGCTGATGTCAATCCACGACCGTACCTGCTCGATATTGGTGCGAATGTTGCCGTGTGACAACATGACGCCCTTGGGCTTGCCGCTCGTGCCGCTTGTATACAGCAACACGCCGAGCTCTTTCTCACTGCTCGGAAACACCGGCACAATGGGCTCGGGCATTGACTTGAAATCGATGTCATCCAGCTTGATCAGGTTCTTCACTTTGGGCGTGAAGCCCATGAAGTCGATCATCGCCTGCACCGTCACCAGCGTGTCCATGCCGCTGTCATCAATCACATACTGCAGTTCTTCCTGCTTCAGCAAGTAATTGAGCGGCACCACCGTCTTGCCGACGCTCCAGCCCGCCAACCCACAAATCGGAAAGCCCGCGCTCGTGGGTGTCAACACGCCAACCGTGGAGGAATCGCACTTGGCCTTGATCGCGCTCGCTACATGCAAGCTCGCCACGAGAAGATCAATCCCGCGATACGCGCGCTTGTCATCGACGACGCGCACGCGAAGAGGCGAAGCCAACAGCGAACGCAAAATCGGTCCATGGATCGAGCCCAAGTGCACCTCCATCAAGCTGTGTGGCCAAGCATCGACTCACTGCCGTGCGCCACCGCATGTTTGTAGGCACAAACTTCACCCCACATTGTGGAGGTCTCCCACCGCTTCCGCGACCGCAATTCTCCAGCAAGCAGACACTACACGCCGATATTGCGCCCCGTCGCCGCGGAGTGCGGCGGCTGTCCATTTGCCGCAGGAAGCCCCATGCCGACCATCGCCCGCTGCACCATCGCTGCCACGCTCGTCGCTCTCACGTTCATCGCAGGTGGCTGCGCCAGCACCAAGCCTCGCAACGACGCACCCTCGGGGCAGCGCACCTCGCAGCAAGCCCGCGAGGACTATGTCGCGCTCTACGCACGCGGCGAGTACTCCGACGCATACGAAGGCGCCGTCGCCGCCGCAGGCACGCTCTCGGGCCCCAAGCGCGACGAAGCCTCGCTCATCGCCGGTCTGAGTTCCCACGCGCTAAACCGCAACGCTGAAGCAGTCCGCTGGCTCGCGCCACTTGAGAATCGCAACGACAACCAGCTCGCCGGCAAAGCCGCCGCCACGATGGGACTGATCGCACAAGAACGCGGCGAACACGAAACCGCCGCCCGCCTGCTCAGCAAGGCCGCCGCTCGCCTGGATGGTGACGAAGCCGCCCGGGCCGCCATGTACGCCGGCGACTCGTTCCGCCAGTTGGGCCAATCGCAGCAAGCAGACGAAAGCTATCAGAACGCTCGTCGCCTTGTTGTGAGCGACAGTGACCTGCGCGTCATGATCGGTGATCGCATCGCAGGCAAAGCCGCCACGCCACGCCCGTCAACAGCGACCGCGACCAAGGGAACGCAACCACGTACCACGATGCTCACGGTGCAACTCGGGGCCTTTAGCAGCCTTGAAACCGCCCAGAAGGAAGCTCAGAAAGTCGCCACGCGCGCCAACGTGCGCATCGTGCCAATTCTGAGCGGCGGCAAACGCCTGTACGCTGTGCGTGTCGGCCAGTTCAGCAACCGTGACGCCGCTGAAACCATCCGCAAGCAGATCGGCGGCAAAGCTGTCGTGACCGTCGCGTCAGGCGAGTGATCTGCGTTACACAACGTCGATGCCGACGTCACTGGGACGAACGCGCCCCACTTCCCATCGCAGCGCACCTTCCACCGCGGGCAACGCGAATATGTACCCACCGCGCCGCAGCGCAGCTGGTGCAACACGTGTGCTCATGATGAGTCCATCCACCTGCTCGCCCATCACGCCGCGCAGCATCGCTCCCGGCACGCGACCAAAGAGCGGCCGATCCATCGCCCGCGCAAACGCTCTCGCGAACGAGCCCGCCGTGACTTCTTCAGGTCCTACCACATTCACTGGCCCGTGCATCGATCCGTGCGACATCGCATGCACGATCGCACCGACTGCGTCCACCATGCTCACCCAGGGCCAATGCTGACGCCCGCTGCCGATGATGACGCCAAGCCCCAGACTGAAGGGCAATGACATCTCACCCACTGCGCCGCTACGTGCATGCAGCACCACACCGATCCGCGCCGCGACGGTTCGGACGCCAGCCTCCCTCGCAGGAGCCAACGCCCCCTCCCAATCACGAACGAGCTCCGCCAGAAAACCCGTGCCGTAATCAGCATCTTCCGTCATCGTGTCGTCACCGCGATCGCCATACGCATGCGCCCCGCTCGCACTGATAAGCACCTTTGGTGGCAATTTGCACTGCCCCATCGCCCGCGCGATAACCCCGGTGCCATGCACGCGGCTGTCATGTATCGCCTGCTTGCGTTCGCTGGTCCATCGCCCCATCACATTCACGGCTGCAAGATGCACTACTGCCGCCGCGCCATCAATTGCGCCCGGCTCCACCTGTCCGCCCTCGCGCGGCTCCCACCACCACGCCCGCCCAGCATGCATATCGCGTAAGTTCTGCCCGCGCCGCACAAGCACATCCACTCTCACGCCGCTCGTACGAAGCCACGCGCAAAGCTCGCTGCCAATCGCCCCGCTCGCGCCGGACACGACCACGCGGGACGACTCGCCCAGCTTCATGATCGCCTCGCGCATCACTGCGTGCCATCGCAGCATTGCCATCGCACGCACGTACGCCTCCACACGCTGCCGACGAGCAACATGCGTCACCAACTCGCCAGAGGGCTCAACGACGATCGCGGCGAGTTGCTCCGGCTGCAATCCACCCGCCCGGCTCGCGATTTCTCGGACCGGCGCCAGCGCCATTACCTCGCGCATCGTGCTCGCGGCAGCCGCCGCCCGCGCTCGCAAAACCACCGGCCTGCGCGACTTCATATCGATTTCATGCAACTTCGTGGCGTGGCGAGCATCCATATGGCTAGACTTCATTATGCAATCGCAGTCGCGTCAACTTGCAACCTCGCAGCGTGCTTCGCACGCGGGGTTGTGTTGTACGCACTGTTGTGCGTGTTGTCGCTGTTAAAGTGACGCCGCACCTCTGGGCTTGAGCCAGTCTCGCCCGTCCCTTTTTGCTTTTTCTTCTCTCCGCGCCCGCGATGTTTCGTCGCGCACGCCATAACGAGCGTATGTATGCCCAACCTTTCCACCCGCGTCTTCGACTCCGTGCTCGACATGCTGCCCAGCGAGGCCAACCCCAGCCCGCTCGTGCGCATCAACGCGTTGCACCCGTTGGCCCAGCAGCGTGCCGCTGGCACCAGCACGTTCGAACTGTTCGCCAAACTCGAATGGATGAACCCGTTCGGCAGCGTGAAAGACCGCGCCGCCAGCTACCTGATGCGCGATCTTGAATCTCGCGGCCAGATCTCGCCCGACACCGCTGACACGAAAGGCCGCGGCATTGTCGAACCCACCAGCGGCAACACCGGCATCTCTCTCGCCGCCCTCGCCAGCATCAAGGGCGTGCACATGCGCGCAATCGTGCCCGAGAAGGTTCCCGACGAGAAGAAAGTCATGCTCCGCATAGCCGGCGCCGAAGTCGATGTACTGACCGATGCCATGTGCCCCAGCACCGGCATGGGCGAAGGCGCGCTGGGCATGGCCCGCAGCTACGCCAAGGCGCAGAGCAATCGCTACGTGATGCCCAATCAGTACGAGAACCCTGCCAACGTGCAGGCTCATATCGAGACAACCGGCCCGGAGATCTGGCGTCAGACCGAGGGCAAGATCACGCACTTCTTCGCGAGCCTGGGAACGTGCGGCACCGTCTCGGGCGTGGCCACGTTTCTGAAGTCGAAGAACAAAGACATCAAGATCATCGCCGTCCAGCCCAGCGCCGGCCACGATGTGCCCGGTATCCGCAACAAAGACGAACTGCACGTCACCAAGTTGTTCGACGCGTCGCTCATCGATGAGATCATCGAAGTCCCCTTCGAAAAGGCGTACACAAGCGCTCTTGGCTTGTGTCAACGCGAAGGTCTCTTCGCCGGCCCCAGCAGCGGCCTCATCTTCGAGGGCGCTCGCATGGTGCTCCAGCGCGATCAGCCCAAGCAAGGCGCGGGCGTCGCGATTTTTTGTGACAACGTGTTCAAGTACATCAGCAGCATGACCAAGCACTTGCCGACATTGGCAGGTGATGACTGAGAGAACGCAGATCGGAGGACAGAGAGATGACTAGGGAGCACAGAGCACGACAGGACGAGAACCGAGAGCTGGCAGCGCGTTGTCAGCCCTCACGGTCTGCAGCTGAGTTCTCATTCGTCGTGTCCCGACTCATTCATCCTCTGTTTTCCGCTCTTCGTTCTCTGCTTTCAGTTTCACGTCCTCGAAGGAGTCCCTATGTCCTACGCATTCCCCGATAGTCTCGTCAGCACGAACTGGGTCAAGGAAAACCTCAAGAACCCACGCGTGCGCATCGTTGAGATCGACGTTGATACCAAGCAGTACGGCGCCGGTCACATTCCAGGCGCGGTCGCCTTCAACTGGCAAACGCAGTTGCAGGACCAGGTATCGCGCGACATCATCAGCAAGGAGCACTTCGAACATCTCCTCAGTGATGCCGGCATCAATCCCACCGACACTGTCGTGCTCTATGGCGACAACAACAACTGGTTCGCCGCGTATGGCTTCTGGCTGTTCAAGTACTACGGCCATGCCGACGTTCGTCTCATGAACGGCGGCCGCAGCAAGTGGCTCGCGGAGGACGACAAGCCTCTCACCGCCGACGCCCCGTCCTTCTCGCGAAGCAGCTACAAGGTCACGACAATCCGCACCGAACTGCGAGCCAAAGTCCCGCAAGTGCTCGAAGCCAGCTCCACGCGCAGCAGCAACCTCATCGACGTGCGCAGCAATGACGAGTTCACGGGCAAAGTCATCGCCCCGCCCGGCATGACGGAAACCGCCCAGCGCGCTGGCCACGTGCCGGGCGCCAAGAACGTGCCATGGGCCCAAACCGTCAATCAGGACGGCACCTTCAAGAGCCCTGAAGACCTGCGCACACTGTACAAGAACGCGGGCCTTATCGAAGAAAAGCCCACCATTGCCTACTGCCGTATCGGCGAACGCAGCAGCCACACGTGGTTCGTGCTCAAGTATCTGCTGGGCGTGAAAGACGTGAAGAACTACGACGGCAGTTGGACTGAGTACGGCAACCTTATCGGCGCACCCATCGAAAAGTCGGTCTAACCGGCCACATCCCGACGCTTCATTTCGGGCACCCTCGCGCTTCGCGTGTGGGCTGCCTCTTCTCAACATGCCTCCCGCCCATCTCGCGTAGCATGTTGCATGCACTGGCGACTTTCGCCCCAGCGCACGCTCGACCTCTCAGCGCCGCGCATCATGGCGATTCTCAACATCACGCCCGACAGCTTCGCCGATGGCGGCGAGCACCTGCATGTCGACGCTGCGCTCGCCCACGCGCAGCGATGCGTTGACGAAGGTGCGGCCATGCTCGACATTGGTGGCGAAAGCACCCGCCCGGGCGCCGCAAGCGTGAGCGAAGACCAGCAGATCGCCCGCGTTGTTCCCGTCGTCCGCGCCATACGTGCATGCACGCACGCAGCCGCGCGTGTGCCGATCTCCATCGACACAACCCGCGCCACCGTCGCTGCCGCCGCCCTTGACGCAGGTGCTGATGCGATCAACGACGTCTCCGCAGGCAGCGATGACCCTGCCATGCTGACCCTCGCCGCACAACGCCGCTGCGGCATCATTCTCATGCATCGCCTGCGCCCGCCGTCTCGCGATCAATTCAGCGATGCGTACACCGCACCGCCGACCTACGCCGACGTGGTCGCGGAAGTGCTCGCGTATCTCCGCGCACGCGTTGCCTCCGCGCTCGATGCAGGCCTCGCGCGAGATTGCATCATGCTCGACCCGGGCTTGGGCTTTGGCAAATCCGTGACGGACAATCTGCGCCTGATTGCCGGCAGCAAGCATCTGCTGGCCGACGGCTTGCCCCTGCTGAGCGCTCTCAGCCGCAAGAGCTTCGTCGGTCGCGTCAGTCTCGGTCGCGACAGCACCCCTGCCGAACGGCTCGAGGGCACCCTCGCCCTGAGCGTGCTGCATTACCAGCAAGGCTGTCGCCTTTTCCGGGTTCATGACGTCGCCCCCCACGCTGCCGCTCTGGCCGCGACTCAAGCACTGGCAACATCCGCAAATCCCTCATAACGCGGCACCCGAAAGCCTAACCTCAGACGCGTCACCCACGGAACGAAAGCGACGCATCGGCATCGAAGATAGAACCGCGGCACTCAGCCGCACCTGCAACGGAGTGATTGACAATGTCCAACGCCCACGTCAAGGAATTCACCGACGCGAACTTCGACTCTGAAGTGCTCGCCAGCGACAAGCCCGTGATGGTCGACTTCTGGGCCGAATGGTGCCAGCCTTGCAAGATGCTGTCCCCCACCATCGACGCAATCGCGGAAGAGCTCGCTGACAAGGTGAAGGTTGGCAAGGTCAACACCGACCTCAACCGCCAGATCAGCACGCAGTATCAGATCAACGCCATCCCCACCGTCATGATCTTCAAGGGTGGCACCATGGTGCGCAAGTTCGTGGGCTTCCAGAAGAAGGAAAAGCTCATGAGCGAACTCGACCAGCTCATGCAGTAAATTCACGGCCGCTGGGCCAGCCAAGCAGCCCCACCCGCGATCTTTCCGGTCGTGGGTTTTTTCATGCCCACCCTCGTCTTCGCGCTACCTTTACACCTCTATGACCATGACATCTCAGGCACGGAAGGCGGTGGAAGTGATGACAGCGGGCGCGAAGGCGGATCGGTTTGCCGGCAGACCCATGCGCTGCGGCGTCGTCGGCGTAGGCCGCATGGGCCAACACCACGCGCGCGTATACGCCAACATGGCTGGCTGTGAACTGGTGGGCGTGGTGGACGCAAGCGCCGCTCGCTGCGAGGAGCTTGCAACCAAGTTCAACACCAAGGCCATGTCCAGCGTCGAACAACTGCTCGAAGCCAAGGTGGATGCGGTCTCTATCGCCGTGCCGACGACGTACCACTACGCCGCAGCCAAGCCGCTGCTGGAAGCAGGCGTCGCGTGCCTCATCGAAAAGCCCCTCGCTGGCGACGCCGAAACAGCCAAAAAGCTCGCGGACCTCGCCGCGAAGCACGACACATGCCTCATGGTCGGCCACATCGAACGCTTTAACCCCGTGATGCGCGCCATGCAGAAGGCCGCACTCGAAGGGCCGCCGATCATTCCGCGCTTCATGCAGGTCATTCGCGTGAGCCCGATGACCTTCCGCAGCGTGGACGTGGGTGTCGTCATGGACATGATGATCCACGATATCGACGTGGTGCTCATGCTCATGGGTTGTGAACCTGCCAACATCCGCGCCGCGGGCGTCAGTGTCATCACGCCGCATGAAGATCTATGCGATGCATGGCTTGAGTTTGACACCAAGCACGGCCGCTGCGTTGCAAACGTCACCGCCAGCCGCTTGGCGTTCAAGACCGAACGCGTCACGCGCATCACGGGCGACAACGCGTACATCAAGATCGACTACGGCGCGAAGAAGGGCAACATGATCCGCCGTCTGGCCAATGAGATTCAGATGCGCGAAGTGCGTGATGCCATCGCCAACGGCGCGGACCTGACCACGCTGAAGTGGGACCAGCTTGTGAACATCGATCCGCTGCTGGTGGACGATGCCGAGCCGATCGTCATGGAGATCGCCGAATTCGTCGGTGCCGTGCGTGAAGGCCGTCAGCCCAGCATCGATGCAGAAGCCGGTTTCGCCAACGTGCGCACCGCCGAACGCATCGTCGCCGCGCTGAAAGAAGCCGCGCGGGCCTGATCTGGTCTTCCAACATCAAAAGCAACAACGCGGCCGCATGAGCGGCCGCGTTGTGCATTGGAAGTCGTCACGGCATCACGGGCACGAGGCGCCAGCGAGCACGTCAAAGAACGCGATTACATCGGCGTCCTCGGGGAAAACGCAGTTGTTGTTGAAGTCCAGGTCGCACGTTCCCGCATACGGGCACGGCCCACCCGCCAGCACGGTCAGGTAATCGGTGACGTCCTGATCTTCGGGGAAGACGCCGTTGCGGTTGAAGTCGATCCCATCGCACGACGCGGCAGGAGCCGACGGTGCGCTGAGCGACAGAGCCACGCTGTCCTGCTGGCCAGCAACCGGCTTGAACAGACCCAGGAACGCCTGCTGATTGAGAGCGGGAGGCGTGTTGGCTTCAAACCAGAAATTGAACGTGCTGCCCCAGCGAATGGCGTTGGCGTTGGCATTCTGTGCAAACGTCTGATCCGTCTGCCACTTGATGCTGCCGTTGCTGATGCTGATCGACCACGGGTTGCTGTTGTACAGCTCGCCCGAGTGGTACCAAGGTGAGCTAAAGCCCGCGTTGGTCGCCGTCACACCGCAGGGCAGCGGAATCTCGAAGCTGCCGCCGCTGCGGTCGCTGTTGAGGTTGAACACGACGTAGTCGTAGAGCCAGCGACCATTGCCCAGATCGCGCACCTTCATGCCGTACCAGAAGCGGCCTTCGTTGGGCACGTCCACCTGCTGAATCGTGACCGAGGGATCAGGCACGTTCACGCCCAGCCCATGATCACGCCACGCAACGATCGCCGGCTGTCCCATGCTCGCAGCGCCTGCCGCGACGCTGAATCCAAACGTCCGTGCAGCCGGATCAACCATCGCAAGCGGCCGGTACGTCGCGTTGTTGAGTCGCTGCGGACCCGTCTCGTCGCTCGCTGCGTACACGCCTTCCGCGAAAAACCTCGCACCTTGGAACGATCCGCCCGTCGTTGTGTTGACGTCGCTGTCGAGTACCTGTATTCGGCGGAAGGTAGCGTTCGTCGTTCCAGCAGGCGGATTGTGCACATCAAACACGCCCGTGAAGGCGTTGATCTGCGAACGCGGACCAAGTCGCCCTTGCCCGCCGTTGAAGCCCGAGCTGTACACATCGCGACATCCCGTCCCCAGCCGCCCGCCAGTACTGGGCGTGCAGGTGCCGCAGACGGCGAACGTGTTCTGTCCGACGCAGCATGCGCGTTTGACAAACGACCAGCCAATCTGCTGGAAGCGTCCGTTGTGCAGGCGATACATGTTCATCGCGAGCCCGGGCGTGCCGTTGTTTGCCCACAACAGCCCCGCGTTCCCGATGTTACAGGTATAGCTTCCGATCGCGTAACCCCGGACGTTGCCCACCAGCCCGTAATTTGACATGTCGTTGGGGTCCGCCAGCGTCACGTCCGGCTGCGCGACGGCAAAACCCCCAAACAGACAACCGGCCAACACGGGAACGACAAAGCGAGAAGGCACCATACGCATCCCTTTCCATTTTTCGCTGACAGACCCTACCCGAGTCGCGAGCCATCGGCTGCGACTCCGCTGCATTTCGTACAAGTCAACACGCCCTCAGCCGCGCCCTTACGGACAGTTCGCGCCGGCGAGCACATCAAAGAACGCAATCACGTCTGCGTCTTCGGGGAAGACGCAGTTGTTGTTGAAGTCAATGTCGCACGTCCCGGCGTATGGGCACGGACCACCGGCAAGCACGTTGAAGAAATCAATCACATCCTGATCTTCGGGGAACACGCCGTTGCGGTTGAAGTCGATCCCATCGCACGACGCGGCGGGAGCCGAGGGTGCGCTGAGTGCAAGCACCACGCTGTCCTGCTGGCCGACGACCGGCTTGAACAAACCCAGGAAAGCCTGCTGATTGAAAGCGGGAGGCGTGTTGGCTTCGAACCAGAAGTTGAAGGTGCTGCCCCAGCGAATGGCGTTGGCGTTGGCGTTCTGCGCAAACGTCTGATCCGTCTGCCACTTGATGCTGCCGTTGCTGACGCTGATCGACCACGGGTTGCTGTTGTACAGCTCGCCCGAGTGGTACCAGGGTGAACTGAAACCTGCATTCGTCGCCGTCACGCCGCAAGGCAGCGGAATCTCGAAGCTTCCGCCACTGCGGTCGCTGTTGAGGTTGAAAACGACGTAGTCGTAGAGCCAGCGACCATTGCCCAGATCGCGCACCTTCATGCCGTACCAGAAGCGGCCTTCGTTGGGCACGTCCACATTCACGATCCGCACGCTGTTGTCAGGCTGATTGAGCCCCAGACCATGATCGCGCCACGCGAAAATCGCCGGTTCGCCCACGCGCGCGATTCCATTGCCAAACGTGAACGTGCGGTTTGTCGCATCCTGCATCGTCAGCGGCCTGTACGTCGCGTTGTTCAGTCGACCCGCCGCCGATTCATCGCTTGCGACGTACACGCCTTCCGCGAAAAACCTCGCCCCTTGAAACTGGCCGCTCAGCGTCGTGTTGAGATCGGTGTCGCGGGCCTGGATGCGACGAAACACCGCATTCAACGCGCCTGGCGGGGGATTGTGTGCTTGAAACTGACCCGTAAAGGCGTTCTGTTGCGATCGCGGCCCCAGCGCGCCCTGACCGCCGTTCCATCCCGCGCTGTACACGTCCAGACAGCCAGGCCCCAGCCCGTTCCCGGTCGGCGAGCACTGGTTGCCGCAACGCGTGTCCGAGCTCTGCGCTGCGCAGCACGCGAGCTTGACAAACGACCAGCCCACTTGCTGAAATCGCCCATTATGCAGGCGATACATGTTCATCGCAAGCCCGGGGGTACCGTTGAAGTTCCATGCCAATTCGCTCGTACCGCGATTGCAGGTATAGCTACCCATCGCGTAACCACGCACGCCGTTCACCATGCCGTAGTTCGTCCAGTCGTTGGGGTCTGCCAGCGTCACGTCAGGCTGCGCATAAGCGAAGCCCGCAAACGCGCACACTGCAAGCGTGGGAACGACAAATCGAATCTGTGTCATGGCATGCTTCCTCTTGATTTCGCTTGCCGACAGACGTGCGGCAACGCATCACCGACTGACCCACAGCGAGGCAATATAACCGCTGGCTGTCTCTGCCGCAAGCAACAAACTACAAATGCAAAAGCGGACAAGTCTGTCCAGACTCGTCCGCTCGGGTGAGATTGAGTTATCAGTTAGCCTCAGCAGTTGCCGCCAGCGAGCACGTTGAAGAAGTCGACGATGTCCTGATCGTCGGGGAACACGCCGTCGTTGTTGAAGTCGATGTCGTTGCAGCCCTGCACGGGATCGCACGTCGCCGGCGCACCGCCTGCCAGCACATCGAAGAAGTCGGCCACATCTTGGTCTTCCGGGAAGACGCCGTTGTTGTTGAAGTCGATGGTGTCGCAGGTCGGCGCGGGGTTGCCAACTTGAACGGTGTAGGTCTGCCAGGTCGCATTGCCGCTGTCTTCGAAGGCGATGACAAGCAGCGTGTTCTGGCCGTTCTGCAAGCCACCCAGTGTGCGCGACCAATCGAAACGATCATCCTGCGTGCACAGGTTCGCCGCGGTGGCAAGGCTCAGCGGGTTGCTCAGGCTTGCGGGGTTGATGATCATGTGCACGCGCGTGGTCTGGCGATCCTGGCTCTTGATCGCGAAGCGCGACGTCGTCGTGTTCGCGGGCAAAGGCGACGGATTGGTGAACGTGAACTGCGGCGGCGTGCGATCCACGTAAATCGCCTGGCGGAACTCGCGGAACAGCGGGCCTTCCCAGCCGATGCGCTTGCGGAACGCGACGACGCTGATGTAGTTGTAACCCTCGGGCAGTTGCGTGGTGTCGATGACTTGCTCGTAGAGACCGTTGGTGTTGGCTGTGTCAGCGAGGGGCTGACGCACGGTGACGAAGTTCTCGTAGCCGGGCACCACGCCGTTGGTGAACGGAACATCCCAGCTGCCGCTGCCGTTGAAGTCCTGGTAGCCTTGGTTGATGCGGAAGACGGCGTTGTCATCCGCCGCGGCGTTGTTGCCGGCGCCCGCATCGCCATTGACCGTCGTGAGCTTCAGGCGGAACTGATTGCCCGTGATGATGGGCAGCGCATTGGCACGGCGGCGCCAACTGGGCACCGTGATGTCATCCACCGGAATCACGCTGGGCGTGCTGCCGTTGCTGTTGAGAATCTCCAGCGTGCCGCCCGGCAGTGCGGGGGCGTACACGACAAAGCCGCGGTTGTGCTCAGCATTGGTGCCCGGGGCGGTGTTGCGAGGAATACGCAGCGTCACATTACCACCCGGACCGACAGTGATCACATCGAAGATGTCGTTGTTGGGGTCCACCGTGGCGTTGGTTGCGTTGCCGCTGTACTCGATCAGCCGCGTACCCGCCGGGAAGTTGGTCGCGACGGTCCGCTGATCAAAGCCCGCGTCGTAACGGTCGTTGGTCGCCACCAGCACGTTGCTGGAAACCTGGCCGGGACCTGCGTTGGTGCGACGCTCAAACACAAACGTGTCATCATCCTGCCAACGCGGCGCAAACTCGCCGCGCCCGGTCATGTTGTTGAGCTGCACGAGGTTCGTGATGACGCTGTTGGGCGCGCTGATGGGAAGGCCACTGGGGCGCGACTGCGTGATGTTGGGTTCCACGCCGAAGACCGGCAGCAGACCGTGGCGAGGCCAGAAGCCGCCGCTGCGATTCACGCCGCGTGCGTTGTGATAGAACTTCTTGACACCCGGACGCATCGCCAGATACGCATGCGCGAACCAGCCCTGCTGCTTGGCAGTGGGCACGCCGGGTGCGCTGCCACCGTTGCCGTTGCTGCCATTGTCGTGGCTGAAGATGTGATTCACACCGATCGTGCCGTTGTTGAAGCCGTCGTCAGTCGCGTCGATGTGCGCGTTGAGTACGTTGTTACTGCTCCAACTGCCCAGTCCGCCGCCCCCGATGAGATCACGCAGCCGGCCCGCACCGTTGAGGTCCAGCGCGTCGCGATTACCGAAAGCATCGCCTGCGGGGTTGCGGCCGCTCGCACGCCCGTTGGGCATGCGGATGTAGCGATCAAACGTGAAGTCGTTACCTTCCACGCTTTCGCCGAAGCTGTACGGAATGACCCAGCGACCGTCGGGCGTCTGCCGGCGGTTGTACACCACACCGTCGTAGAACGTGTCATAGAACCAACTGGGCATGTGCTTGATGGCGTCGATGCGGAAGCCATCGACCTTCTTGACGTCGAGCATCCACTGCGTCCAGCGAATCAGGTAGCCCGTGGCATTCTCCGCAACCGGGTCGCCCTGCATGGGGTCCGTCATGTTGAAGCGGCCCCAGAACTGCGTCTGCGCGGGCTCGCTGCGTGCGGGGATGTTGCACGACGTGAAAATGCCGGTCGTGAGTGCGCCCGCCCACGGACTGCCGTTGGTCTGCTGCGTGCCCGTGTTAAAGAAGTTGTCCTGAGGCAGTGCCGTATCGCGATAGAAGCGACGGTTGTTCGCATCAGGCCGGTTGAAGAAGTTGCCCGCGGGAATGTTCAGCGGATTGGTGCTGTCAATAGGCTGACGAATGAAGTTGTTGTTGCTCGCGTGGTTGATGTCAATCAGCGCGACCAGATCGCCGTTGTGCAGGCAGTAGTTCGGGTTGCTGGGGTTCTCGCTCTGGAGGTAGCCACTCGCATTACCGCCAAAGAAGTCGCCCCAGTTGTCGGTCGCCTGCTTGCCACTCGCGCCGGAGAGCGGCCCCATCCAGAAGCCCGGGTAGCCACCATCTTGCTGAAAGAGCAGACTGGTCTGGCGACCGGCGTTGTGGTTCAGCACCATGTCGATGTACACCAGCGTGTTGGCGCGGTGAAACTCCGTCATCACCGCGTCGAAGTACGCCTCGGTCCCGTAAGCGGTCTGCCGACCAGGAGAACCCAGGTCAAAGCGGTCGAAGGGGTCATAACCAGCGCTGAACGAGTTCTGGTTCGCATCACGCGGCGAGATATACCCCTTGCTCACGGGCGGCAGCCACACGCTGCCCCAGCCCGACATGAAGAAGTCGGGCATGCGCCGCTCCATATCCGCGAAACGGCACTCAAACCACTGCAGCATCGGCGCCGGGTCTTCCTGCGCCTGCGCTGCATGCGGCAAAGCCAACGCACTGCCGGCGGCCAATGCCAAAAGACCCGTACGGACATGGGACTTGGTACAACCGTGAACCTGATGCGTCATCTTTCAGAACCTCTCGAATGAAGCCCGCGACTGCAGGCGGCGAACCATGCACGCACTCGTCCTGAGCACTGCAAGGTGTGGTACGAACGCGAATGCTGTAGTATCCCGAAATTTGCGCATCGTGCAACGAAAACACGGCGGAATTTGTGCAATTCACATTTTCGCCGGGGTGTATGCGGAACACCCCAAGGGGAGGCCTTGGAGCAAAGAGCCCCGCGAACGAAATCCGTCGCTGTGCGTCCTATTTCTCGCGTCCGCTGTACACGCCCGGTCGTCGCTATATTGCACGTCCGCATTTGGTTTTCACACCACCCGCCACAGGTGTTCTTGGAGAAGTGTGCTCATGACTCGAACCGTTTCGCTTTCGTGTGTCGCTCTACTTGCCCTGCTCGCCGGCCATGCACGCGGCGAAGTCTCGCTGCTCGAAGCCGCACCCGCGCAGGCTGGGGCCACTGAGCTCGTCGGCGAACTGATCGGCGACCGCATCGCGCGCTACTTCGCAAGCCAGCAAGCCCGCGAGAACGCCCTGCCCAGCTACGCGCTCGAGAAGGAGAACGGACCCGGCAAGGCGCTCGACAAATCCGTCAGTGTGCAGCCCGTCTTCTCGATGGTTGACGGCAAGCACAGTGCATCTGTCAAGATCACACCGGGCACGAGCCTCTACGGCACGGGCGAAGTCGCGGGCCCGCTGCTGCGCAACGGTCGCAGCGTCGTAGCTTGGAACACCGACGCCTATGGCTACCAGGACGAAGCCGAAAGCCTGTACAAGAGCCACCCGTGGGTCCTCGCGGTGCGTCCTGATGGCACCGCCTTCGGCGTGCTTGCAGACACCACGTATCGCTGCACGATTGACACCGCCGCCCGCGCGAGCGATGAGATTCGCTTCACGGCCGATGGTCCGGCGTTCCCCGTCATCATTATCGAGCGGGCCACGCCGCTTGAAGTGGTGCAGGCGGTGACCAAGCTCACGGGCCTTCCGCCGCTGCCTGCTCTGTGGACGCTGGGCTACCACCAGTGCCGCTACAGCTACTTCCCCGAAGCTCGCGTGCGCGAGATCGCGAAGAACTTCCGCGATCGCGATATCCCCGCGGACGTGATCTGGTACGACATTGATTACTACGAGAGCTTTCGCTGCTTCACGTTTGATCCCGTGCACTTCCCCGACCCCAAGAAGCTCAACGCCGATCTGCTGGCGGACGGCTTCCACAACGTGTGGATGATCAACCCGGGCATCAAGAGCCGCGAAGAGCCCAGCCCCAACGAACCGCCCGCGGAAGTCCGTGCGAAGGAACCGGTGGAAATCCGCCGCGCGCGTGAGACCCAGCGCGATGTCTTCCGCGCCGTGCGCGACAGCGGCAAGGCTCAGGACGTCTACGTGAAGCGAGCCGACAACTCCGTTTACGAAGGTGAAGTATGGCCCGGCTGGTGCTTCTTCCCCGACTACACGCAGCCGCGCGTGCGTGAATGGTGGGCGCCCAACTACGGCCCGTTCATGGCCAACGGCATCACCGGCGTGTGGAACGACATGAACGAGCCGGCCGTCTTCAACGTCAAGAGCAAGACGATGCCCGAGGACAACATCCACCTGGGCGACCCGAACCTGCTTACGCCCATGGGCAGCCCGCAGGGCGAAGCCAAGGCCAAGGGCGACCACGCTCGCTATCACAACGTCTACGGCATGATGATGGTCAAGGGCTCGCGCGAAGGCATTCAAGCCGCGAACCCCGACAAGCGTCCGTTTGTGCTCAGCCGCGCGACCTTCATGGGTGGCCAGCGTTACCACGCCGGCTGGAGCGGCGACAACACCGCCAACTGGTATCACATCGAAGCCAGCGTGCCCATGACGCTCAACGTGGCTCTCTCGGGCCTCAGCTTCTACGGGCCCGACATTGGCGGCTTTGCTGGCAATGGCGATGCGCAGATGTTCGAGCGCTGGATCGGCTTTGGCGCGCTGCTGCCCTTCTGCCGAGGCCACACCGGCACGGGCAATATCGACAAAGAACCCTGGGCGTTCGGTGCGGAAGTCGAAGAGACTTCGCGCCTTGCCATTCAGCGTCGCTATCGCCTCATGCCCTACATCTACACGCTTTTCAAAGACGCGAGCGTGAGTGGCACGCCCGTGCTGCAGCCGCTGTTCTTCACCGATGCCAAGAACCCCGCGCTGCGCAGCGAAGATGATGGCTTCCTGCTGGGCGGCGATCTGCTGGTTGTGCCGCAACTGGTGCCTGATCGCAGCCGCGTCGCGGTCATGCCCAACGGCAACTGGCGCGAGCTGGCATGGGACGCGACCAACGCGAGCCCCAAGAACACAACCAAGGGCCTTGACAGCCAGAACGATGATCTGCCTCGTTTGTACGTGCGCCCCGGCGCGATCATTCCCACTGGCCCTGTCATGGAGTTCACGAGCGAGAAGCCGCTTGATCCCATCACGCTGATCATCAACCTCGATGCGAACGGCAAGGCTCGCGGCGAGTTGTATGAAGATGCGGGCGATGGCTACGCGTATCGCAACGCGCAGGAGTTTCGCAAGACGACGTACATCGCTGAACGCAAGGGCGACAGCGTGCGGGTCACGATCGAGAAGACCGAAGGCGCGCTCAAGCGTCCGCAGCGCAACATCGTGGTGCGTCTGCTGACGGATACGGGCGATCTGATGACGACCGGTCAGTACGGCGATGTGCTGACGCTGAGCCTGAAGTAAACACGCTCTTGCGTGACAAAGTGTTTCCCCCAAAGCCGGACCGCCTAGTCCGGCTTTTTTCGTGCGTATGCGGCAACATGTCTGCTCGCGAGCTCGGCGGGTACACTCACCAATGGAGACAAGCAGCCAAACTCCCACTGACACGGGCAAGAAGCCGATCCGCCGGGTGTGCGTCTTCTGTGGAGCCAGCAACGGCAAACGCCCCGAGTACCCCGCCGCTGCGGCGCAACTGGGCGCGGAACTCGCCAAGCGCGGCATCACGGTGGTTTACGGCGGCGGCCGCGCCGGACTGATGGGCACGGTGGCTGACGCCGCGCTTGCCAACGGCGGCCAAGTGATTGGCGTGATTACCAAGCTACTGCAAAACCGCGAGCTTGCGCACCTGGGTGCGACAGAGTTGCACGTGGTTGACACAATGCACGAGCGCAAGATGATGATGGCGTCACTCGCCGATGCCTTCGTCGCACTGCCGGGTGGGCTGGGCACGCTGGATGAACTCTTTGAGATTCTTGCCTGGGCGCAGCTTGGCATTCACAGCAAACCGGTCGGTCTGCTCAACACGTGCAACTTCTACGACAAACTCTGGGAGTTTGTTGATCATGTCGACCACGAGAACTTCCTGCGGCTCAATCACCGCACGGATGTGATCTTCGAGGCGGACGTCACGAAGATGATTGATCGCTTGGCGACGTGCGTGCGGGCGTGATGGGATGAGCAGGTGAGGTCAATAGCGCGTGACTTTTGTTCATTGCGCGTCGCGCTTCATGCGGTGGGCGTACATCTTGCCCAGTGCGAAGTCCGCCATGCCTGGGAACATCCCCGCCATACCAAGGCCGAGCCGCATAGGCAGACTCGTCCACACTTCGCCGCGAGGACTGCGCAGACATGACACCACGGCATTCGCAACGCGCGATGGCGGCTGCATGAATCGCTCGGGCGTCTTGCTCAGCAGTTTCGCCCCGCGAGCTTCAACCTTCTCGAAAAACTCGGTCTTGGTTCCCACCGGGTGCACGCTGCTCACAAAGATGCCTTGCGCCAGCAGTTCATGCCGCATGGCTCGTGCGAAGTGATCTTGCATGGCTTTGCTCGCGCAGTACGAGGCGTACATCGGGATGCCGATCTTCGCGAGGCAACTGCTGCACCACAGCACATGGCCCTTGCGAGCTTTGGTCATGTGCTTGAGCGCCGGACGAATGACGTTGACGCTGCCCCAGAAATTCGTCTCAAACATCGCGCGAATGTCGTCGTCGCTCTGTGACAGAAACGACTGCTCCACGCCATAGCCCGCATTCGCGAAGACCCCATAGATGGAACCAAACTCGCGCACCGTGGCATCAACGAGCGCTTCGCACTCGTCCGGCTTGGTCACATCGCACGCAACTGTGATGACTTTGCCGCCCTCACGCTTGATCTCCGCGGCCACGGCCTCGAGCTTGTCGACGCGGCGTGCAGCAATGGCGACGGGCATGCCCTTGCGAGCACACGCGAGCGCGGTCGCCGCGCCAATGCCTGAGCTTGCTCCGGTAATGACGATGGGCAGATTGCGCAGGTCTTTGGGCATGCTGCATCGTTGCACCCACCTGCACAAAGTCCAAAAGCAACAAGACGTCGCGATTGACGCGACGTCTTGCGCGCATTGCTGACTGAGACTTACTTGGTGATCGCTTCTTCCGTCTTCTCACCGACGTACTGAATGTCCTTGCCAGCACCCTTGACGGTTTGGCAACCCGCCATGAAAGCGGCAAGTGCGAGCAGAGCGAGCGAGATCTTCGTGCGAGTCTTCATGGTCGTCCCTTTTCTCTAGCAGTTTCGTCCGGCAACGTCGCCGGCGCATCAGTATACCACAAAAGCCTGTGCGTGTGGGAGATCAATCAAAGCCCATGGCTTCGGCGCCATCTTTGCCACTGCCTTTGGGTGCCCGTTGCAACAGCCAGCGGAATTCGGGCAGCTTTCCCACCAGCGCCGTTATCGCATAGACGCCGCCCCCTACGACAACACACACCGCCAGCAACCCGGCATGATGCATCCACCGACTCGGCTCCCCGAGACCGCGGTTCCACACCCACATGGCGGCAAGCACCGCACACGCCATGACCGCAGATGCCAGAGCGATGCGAGCCCAACTACCCCACACCTCGCGAGAGAAGGGTGCAATCCCAAGCCGTCGCGGCATGAGCAGCGTGAGTGTGAGGCACTGCACTGCGGCGCTTGTTGCCGTCGCAACTGCAAGGCCGGCTTCGCGCAGTTGCCAGATGAGCGTGAAGTTGAGTGCCACGTTGAGCAACACACACGCCATCGCGATGCGCATGGGCGTTGTCGTGTCACCCTTCGCGTAGTATGCGCGCGTCAGAACGTGATTCACGCTGTAGACCCACACGGCAGGCGCGAACCCGAGCAGCACCGTCGCCGCTCGCGCAAGGCCGTCATCGCTGAAGGCACGCTCACCGCCGCCGAAGATCGTGGCGACAAGATCATGACGGACGAGCATGAGACCGACACTCGCAGGCAAACCGATGAAGAAACTCAGCCGCAGCCCGCGACGCAGGTGCTGGGTGAACTCTTCGGGCTTGTCGCTGCTGCGTGAAAGCAGCGGGAAGATCGCTGTCGCGACGGCGATGCCGAACACGCCCAAAGGAAACTGGTAAAGCGTTTGCGTGTAGCTGAGAATCGAGTTGCTGGCGTTGTCGAGCGGCACCGGACGGCCGAACATCGTCGCGCCGATCCAGATGGGCCACATGGCAACCAGCGTGTCAAGCATGGTGTTGAGTTGCAGCGTTCCCAGCCCAAGCACCGCCGGTACGAAACGCTTGAAGACCTTGCTTGCGTTGTCCTTGGCTTCGCTCGCGCCCGTGCGCCACGCCACTTTGCCGCGAAGACTTGCCAACGCCCACACCACGGTGAGCCAGCTTGCCAGCAGCGCCGCTGCACCGACGGTGTACGCAGCGGTTGTGTCTCCTGTCGCAAAGCCCAGCCAGAAGACGCCGCCCGCGGTGATCTGCAGAATGTTCAGCACGATGGGCGCGGCTGCGGGTATGGCGAACCGTCCATGCGCCTGCAGCATGCCGCCAAGGATCGCGGCAAGACACACCGCGGGCATCATCGGCAGCATGAGAATGATGAGCTTGAGTGAGAGTCCGCCATCCTGTCCCACGGGCCACAGTGCCAGTCGCACCAGCAGCGCGGTGATGATGAGGGCGGTGATCGCGCTCGTGGCCAGTGTGGTGAGCGAAATCACGACACTCGCGAGTTCCTTCGCCCGGGCCGGATCATCTCGCTTGAGCAGTGCGTACTCGGGCAAGAAGGCGGCGGAGAGAGCCCCCTCACCAAACAATCGGCGGAAGAAGTTGGGCAACGCGTACGCAGCCCGGAAACTGGAACCCAGCAAGCCATCGCCGAAGAGTCGCGCCGTGAGCACATCGCGAGCGAGCCCCGCGAAGCGCGAAAGCAGCGTGAGGCCCGACACCACGCGCACCGCGCCAGCGAGAAAGCCGGTTGCGTCGCGCTCCGACATGCCGCTGGGCTGCGTGCCGGGAGCATCGGTGGAAGTTGGTGTATTGGCTGACATGCGCGTGGTGCGGCGATTATCGGCTTGCGGCAGTCTTCTGCTTGCGTTGCTGCCAGCGAGCGATGAGCAGCAGCACCATGCTGCCTAGCAGTACGCCGCCCGCGTTCGCGCCGTAGTCCTCAAGCGTGGGCGTGCGACCCGGAACGAAGTGTTGTGTGCTCTCGTCAATCGCTGCATACGCCAGCGTGACAATCGCACACATGCCGATGTTGGCGGTGCTCCATCGCGGCCCAAAGAGCGACAGCATGGCGAGCAAACTTGTCCACAGCGCAAAGACGGTGAGGTGAATCCACAAGTCAGGCCGGCCCGGCGCATTGATCTTGAGCTGCGGCCAGTGGGTCGCGGTTGCGATCATGAGCACATAGAGAGCGAACGACACCTTCCAGAACGCATGCACACGCGGGGCATTCTGTAACGTCGTCGCCTGTTCGCTGGCCGCCCCACTGCTCACGCCTTGGCCGCCGCGGGTTGTGCGGGCACGACGATTTCGGGAGCAGTTTCAGGAGCCGCTGCGGCGGGAGGCGTGATGCCCTGGCGGAGCAACATGGCGTCCCACTCTTTGATGAGGCCGTCGGCAAGGTCGCGGTAGTCCGCCGCACCGGGCGCGCTGGGGGCGTATTCGAAGATCGTTTGACCGAAGCTGGGACACTCGGCGAGCTTGATGTTGCGGCGAATGAACGGTCGCAGCACGCGAGCGAAACGCCAAGGCGTTTCCTGATCGCGGGCGGAATCGAAGAAGCCTTCGAGATCGGCCACGACTTCCTTGCTGTGCATCAGGTTGCCGTCGTGCATGCACAGCACGGTGCCGGTGACGCGGAGCTTGGGGTTGAGGGCCTGGCCCATCAGCGCGACGGTTTCGAGCAGTTTGCCCACGCCTTGCAGGGCGAGGAAGTGGGCCTGCATGGGGATGATGACTTCGCGGGCTGCGGCGAGGCCGTTGAGGGTGAGCAGGCCCAGGCTGGGCGGGCAGTCGATGAGGATGAACTCGTATGCGTCGCCCAGGGTGTTGAGAGCGCGTTCGAGGCGCTTCTGGCGATCGGGGACGCTGGCGAGTTCGGTTTCCGCGGCGGCGAGGTCGGTCAGCGCGGGCAGCACGGCGAGGTTGTCGCGTGTGGTGCGGATGATGCCAGCGATGTCGGCTTTGTCGTCGACCAAGACGTCATAGACGCTGGTTTGCAGCGCCGCGGGATCGATGCCGACGTGCAGGGTGGCGTGGGCCTGGGGGTCGAGATCGATGAGAAGCGTCTTGCGGCCTGCGCGGGCGAATGCCGCTGCAAGGTTCACGGTCGTGGTGGTTTTGCCCACGCCGCCTTTTTGGTTCATGAACGCGATGATCCGCCGGGGCCTGCTGCTTGTCATGTCTCGCTTCCCTGCATGAATGTCGCAGTATAAGCGGGAAGGCAAGCAGACAGCGACCGCGGGGGGCGGGCTGGCCAAGGCTTTGATTGTGCTTTCTTTCCGCGTGCAAAGGATGATCGCCTGCCGCTTGCGCGGCAGTCTGCGGGCTTTGCACCGGAACGGCGGGCTGGAGGCATGGCTCGCTTGCGCGAGTCATTGCGGCGTGTTCCGCAAAGATGTGATCTGCCTGCCTGGCTTTGCCATTGCCAAGCATGCAGATCACATCTGCTCCAGACCGTGGCGCCGGGCAGAGTTGAATCACACCTTGCACGCCGCGGGATCAATGGACGCGCGGGGCAGGTGACTTGACGTTCGCATTTAGTCGGCCGACTTCCGGACTTTCGTCCCTGCCCTTCCGCCCTCTTGCGTTCGCTTCCGTCCCCTTGGCCGCCGTGCCCGCAGACGCGACGTGCACTGTGTGACCGCTCCCTGCCGGAGCGACCGA
>VYMB01000037.1_pt1 | contig 92639 bp, 100 predicted proteins | sample 5115321 | NCBI WGS metagenome assembly VYMB01 (sample SAMN12291794, study PRJNA351875) | freshwater metagenome | isolation source: freshwater lake | place: USA: Michigan, Wintergreen Lake | collected 2011-08-02 | reverse complement strand
CTGTGCATTTGGCTAAATAGATTTGTTTGTCTTTGAACTTAAAAGCAGATTTGGTAAATTCGGCACTTCCTCCTTGATGTTTTTTCTTAAAGTTGGGATACTTAGTACGACCAGCAAAGAAATTGGTAAAAGCTGTTTGTAAATGTCTTAACCCTTGTTGCAAAGGTACACAGCTTACTTCATTGAGAAAGTCTAATTCTTCTTGCTTTTTCCAATCGGTTAGCATTGAAGACGTTTCAGGATATCCTACTCTTTCTTGCTTTTCGTACCAAGCTTGTGTTCTGAGATGGAGAGCCTTATTATAAACTAATCTTACACAGCCCAATGTGCGCCGCAATAGGGACTCTTGTTCGGGTGTGGGGTAAAATCGAAACGAATAGGCTTTTTCCATACCTCGTATTTTAGCATATATTTGGTAAATGCGCTAATATTTAACAGTAAAGCCGTCGTAGAACGACGGGGTTTCAGACCCAAAATTTTCGATGAGAATTAATTTTTCCTTGTGTCAGATCACTCTTGCGATCGCTTTATTTCTCAATCCCTTGCCGGCGATTGTTGCTCAGACTGCCACCTCTGGGGACATGGTATCACCGACCACGGGCATTAATTACACTCGCCTGAAAAATTTCCTCGCTCAACAAAATTGGCGACAAGCTAACGATGAAACCCGTAATTTAATGTTGAAAGCAACCGGACGGGAATTACAGGGCTGGTTTACCATGGAAGACCTGCAAAAATTGGCCTGTTGGGATTTGCAAAAGATGGATCAACTCTGGCAAGAAGCTTCCGGGGGTCGTTTTAGTTTCAGTACCCAATTTCGCATTTTTATTGAGACAGGTAATCGACCGGGACGCTTAGTGGCGATCGAAAATTTTCAAACTTTTGGCGATCGCATCGGTTGGCGTAAAAATGGTGATTGGATTATTTTTAAAGAAAATCTTAACTATACCCTCAATGCTCCCGTCGGTCATCTGCCGGCGCCCCGGGACGAATACCAGATCGCCGGTGGTCGCCTAGAATACACCACCCTCGCCCAAAGATTAGTTACCTGTAATATAGTGAGCTTAGGGCAAAGCAAATAAGAATCACGGCGATCGATTCTGTAGAGTAAAATTTAAGGAAAAGCTTCTCTCCTCATCTTCCCTTTTTTTCCGATTTACTAGCACTTTTTCTGCCAAAAACCCCTAAATTTAACAATGATTAAACGATCCGTTAACGTATCGAGAGCGATCGGTTCGTCGATCGCCGTTTCCCTAATTGTCGCCGGTTGCGCCACCCAAACCCCTCAAGCCACCGGACCGGCGGCTGTTCCCGTCAAACTGCAAACCCTCGGCACCGACAAATTAGTGCAAAGTAGCGAATTTGTGGGTACTTTGATCGCCCAAGAGCGTGTTAGCGTCTCCCCCCAGATTACCGGTCGGATTCGGTATATTTTCGTTAAATCTGGCGATCAGGTAACTCAGGGACAAAAAATCGCCGAATTAGATCCCGAACAACAACAGCAACAGGTAAACGCCGGCATCGGCCAAGTAAATTCGTCCAAAGCGAACCTCAATGCGTCTGAGGCGGATTTACGGCAAAGACAAGCTCAAGCATCCGCTAATAAAGCCCAAATTGCCCAGAATCGGGCAAATGTGGCCAATGCCGAAGCTAATGTTAAAAGTCAGATCGCCACGGAGAGCGCCGCCGAAGCCGATTTACAGAGAGCGAGAGCTAATTTAGATTTAGCGGAAAAAAACCTACAAAGAGCCGAATTTCTGGTCAAACAAGGCGCACAGCCCCAACAGGACTTAGATGATCGCCGGCGCGACATTCAGGCCGCCAGGGCGGAAGTAGAGGCCCGGTCTAAAAATCGTGATGCAGCCCGTCAACAGGTGACGGCGGCTAAAGCTACCTTACAAGCAAACAAAGAAGCATTAAATATCGCCATTCAAAACGAATTAGCGTCACAGCAACAGGTGGCGGCGGCAGCGGCAACAGTGAACAGTCGTCAAGCGGCGGTAGCCAGCGCTGAGGGGCAATTAGGGGCGACGCGTCAGAATTTAGTTTTTAACACCATTACCGCCCCGATTGCTGGTTTTGTCGGCGATTTTAATCAAAGAAAAGTCGGCGATATTATCTCCTTGGGTGAAGAATTAACCTCGTTGACTAATAATAAAATTTTGGAACTAAATGTGCAGATTCCCGTGGAATTACAACCGCGTCTGCGTGTCGGGTTGCCTGTGGAAATTATTAATCCCGATGGCAGTGCCGGGGTTCGCGGTCAAGTAACTTTTATTTCCCCCACCGTTTCCCAAGCTACCCAATCGGTTTTAGTGAAATTTTCCTTTACTAATGATGGCAGTCTTCGCAATAACCAATATGTGCGGGCGCGGGTAATTTGGGATCAAAAACCGGGGGTATTAATTCCCACCACGGCAGTGACTAGCATCGGGGCGCAAAATTTTGTTTTTGTGGCCGAAAAAGAAAAGGCTAAAGAAGGTCAAGAAAATGCCGAGGAGCGTTTAGTGGTCAGACAAAAACCAATTCAAGTCGGCACGATTCAAGGGCAAGCTTATCAGGTTATTTCTGGAGTAAATGCCGGGGAAAGAATTGCCGTTAATAATATTCTTTCTCTCCGAGATGGTACAGCTATAACTGTTAGTCAGCAGTAATTTTTATGAGTAATTCGATTACCGTTCGTCCCCTGGCAGCGCAACTAATTACCGCCGAGAGTTTCCGTCCCTACGGTCAATTAATAACCCCTAGTCATGATGGAAAACCGTTTGATGAAAGCGATGCACAACTGCATTTAAAAAACGGTGTGCCACGCTTTTATATTATGCGTTTACAGACTCGCGGACGGAAATTTAATCGAATTACTCGTCATAGTCGATGTACCCAATGTCTCGGTTCTTTGGGGGGACAAGAGTGGTTTTTAGGAGTGGCCCCCCCTAGTCCTCAGACTCAACCGGATTTAGAAAAATTAAGGGTTTTTCGCATCCCCGGCGACTGTTTTATTAAATTAGAGGTGGGAACTTGGCACGCTGGCCCACTTTTTGATCAACCAATGATCGATTTTTATAATCTTGAATTGAGCGATACTAATATTGTCGATCATTTTACCTATAATTTTGCCCAAGAGCAGTCAATAGAATTCGAGATTGTTGATTGAAACAATTAATTTTTTTACTTAAATTTTCGCAATCCTTTAGAAAGATAAGCAACGAAAAAAGCTAACACTCCTGTCATCCCTACCTCAAAATAATTGGCCATGAGAATAGCGGTAAAAAAAAGGAGCAAGATAATTAATATAGTCCGCTTTTGTTCAGATAATTTCATCTCTAATTACCTCTAATTCGGTTTTAATACTTAATGGTTGATAACCCAAAGAAAAAGCAAGAGAACTATCAAGAGAAACATCCTGCGGACGCGGCGCAATCATGGGAACATCGCACTGTAAACAGGGTTTTATTTGTTCTCTAGGAAGGTTAAAAACCGCCGCCATTAGTAAACCAAATTGATAACGAGAAACTCTTTCTTTACCCCCTAGATGAATAATACCTTGCACTTTTTCTAATGCTAAAAGTAACCCATTCACTGCACTATTAACCCCAACAGCAGTACGATATTCATCAGTAAATAGAGATAATTCTTTTCCCTCTTGGAGGGTTTTTAAAAAGGGTTGCAGAAAACTATTAGCGTTGGGAGAAGGAGAACCAAACATCAAAGGCATTCGACAAATAGCCGCCCGAGGGTATATTGCTAAAATACCCTTTTCTGCCGCTACTTTTTGCTCACCGTAGATACTCACGGGAGAAACCGGATCATTTTCGGAATAGGGGGCATTTTTACCATCAAAAACTAAATCAGTAGAAGTAAAAACTAGGGGTATTTGATATTGACTACATAAACGGGCAATTTCTAGAGAAGCTGTCAGATTAATTGCCTCGGATGCTTGGGGAAATTCTTGACAGAGATTCGGTTTTGATTGGGCAGCCGCATGAATTACTGCGTCGGGTTTAATCTGTTGAAAAAGTTCTTTAACTGCGGCTAAGTCTGTTAAGTTAATTTTAATTAAATTTGGGTCATTACTATTGACATTGTGATTAAAATATGTACCGAAACTTGCCCAGGATGAGCGAGTTTTTTGGTAAATATGCCAACCTAAAAACCCACTAACTCCAGTGATTAACAGCGTTTTCATAGTTTAGAGATTAAATCCTTTTTCGTAGGCTAAAAACTGTACCTGTGGTTCCAACGGTTCACTAACTAAACCAATTCCTGCAAATCCCCATCGCTGCATCAGTCCCTTTAATTGTGTTCCTGAGAGAGTTTCCACAGAAAAATTATTGGCTAAATCCTGAGCATGGGTATTGATATAACTTAAAGCATCGTAGGATTCTTTAAACAGAAGCAGATAACTAGCCGGAGTTTCGCTTTCACCTTTTCTCAGACGCGCTACTAGATATTGTCCGTCTTGTTTTGACCTGAGTAAATAATGTGTAGTTGCTAACATATTTTGTTAAGTAAAAAGTGAAAAGGAAAAAAGAACGTAGGTTGGGTTGAAGCATGAAACCCAACGCCATTTCCCCTACTTTAAATCCTCCAATTTAATTCTAGGATCTACAGCTTTGAGAAGTAAATCAGCCAGGAGATTACCAATAATCAACATAGTAGCACCCATCATTAAACTGCCCATAACTAAATATAAATCTTTAGCAGTCACAGCTTGCAGAATTAAACGACCTAATCCAGGCCAGTTAAAGAAAAATTCGGCGATAAATGCCCCACTTAACAAACTAGAAAATTCAAAGCCCAAAAGAGTTATCAGGGGATTAATAGCATTGCGTAAAGCGTGGACATAGATAACTTTATTTTCTGGTAAACCTTTCGCCCTCGCAGTTTGAATATAATCCTGTCGAAGAACATCTAATAATTGTCCCCGCATCAATCTTTGTAATCCGGCAAAACTGGTAACTGTCAGGGCAATAGTTGGTAAAATCATGTGCCAAGCGATATCTAAAACTTTACCGATAGGGGAATATTCCGAATAGTTAATACTGGTCATATCACCCACCGGTAAAAGCGGCGAGACATTTTGGGCGAGAATTAACAGTAAAAGGGCAGTGATAAAACTGGGGAAACCTTGACCAAGATAACTGATAACTCGGAAAAATTTATCGATAAATTGGTTTTGTTTGACGGCGCTGACAATGCCCAAAGGAATCGCAATCGCCCAGGTTAAAATTATGGAAGTCAAAGACATTAATAACGTCGCTGGAATTCTCTCTAATAATAGGGAAGACACGGGACGAAAATAGGTAAAACTCAGACCAAAATTAAACTGAGTTACCACTTGCCACAACCATTTAAAATACTGGACAATCGGCGGGTCTTTTAAACCAAAAAGAGCAATATATTGTTCTTTAGTTTCCTGACTAATCTTGGGATTAAGGTCAAGCAAAGCCAGAAAACCGCCGGGGGTTAATTGGATAATAGCGAAACTCAAAGCCGAGGCCAACAACAGAGTTAATAAACCCTGGAGAACACGCTTGACAATATATAAAAAAGTTTCGCTAGTTAGGAGAGATTGTAACCCATTAGCACTCGATCGAGCGGTGGCCGCCTTATAATTATCATCAGTCGCCGTCATAGAAAAAAACCTAATAATCGATGAGGGTAATAATCGGTAAATCTGGTAATTTTTCCCGACCACCGAGGTCGATTAACTCGATGATAAAGGCAAATCCTAACACCTCACAACCAATTTTTTCTAATAAATCGGCCGTTGCTTTCGCCGTCCCTCCCGTCGCGATTAAATCATCGACAATTAAAACTTTATGATGGGATGCCACCGCGTCTTGATGAATTTCGAGGCTATCGCTTCCGTATTCCAAATCATACTCGATACTGTGAACGGCGGCGGGTAATTTGCCCGGTTTCCGGACAGGAATAAATCCCGCTTCTAATTGGTATGCTAAAGGAACACCAAAGAGAAAACCCCGCGATTCCATACCGACAATGTAATCGGGGGATAAACCGTAATCGCGACACTTTGCCGTTAGGGTATCGATCGTGTAACGTAATCCTTGGGGATGATTGAGTAGGGTAGTAATATCGCGGAAGACAATACCCGGTTTGGGAAAGTCAGGAATATCGCGAATCAGTGATTTCAGATCCATTCGGTTTCCGTGTCTCGTAAAATGGGGGACAGCTATCTATACAATACAATCTACAATATCCTGACTCGATCGCCCTTGTGTTTTAGTTCTCCTATATCATGACCTCTACTAGCCTAACGCCCGAATCTACAGCATCAGCCCCAGAAAAACCAGTTATTTTAAGCGTTTTACCCGATTTTCCGATTGCCAGTCAGCAATGCGCCCTACATCTCCAACAGCATATCGATTTAATGCTATTAGCGTTGGAATCCTTAGAAGTCGGTGCCGGGGAGGCCCTGTTAGCCCTCTCTAAAGAACTAGGACTTGATAAAATTGTCAAAAACCGGATTATTTTCTGGCGCTTACGCTGTACTAATCCGTGGCGAATTTCCTACACCCTCGACCGTCTCACCCTTGACCAAGCAAAAGCTTTAGTTATCATTGCCAGTTATCGGGCCAAACCCCTAGCTATATCCATCCGACAATTACTGTTAGCGCGGCAACAGATGGAATCAAAAGGTTTACCCGTGGATAATAATTTTCTTTTATCAGAATACCTAGAAAGATTTCGCTCCAATTTTCGCAGTCGCATGAACCCTCGTCGGGCCAAAGTATCGGTTTATCTAGCTGATGAAAATGCTTTAAATGAACTGGCTTTATCCCTCCTCGATCGGTTATTATTTTGTACTGGTACGACGGGAATGCAGCGGTTTTGGATTAGTTTATTTGATGGGGAGATCGTGTAGAAATGAGAAGACAGTATAGCTTGCCCAATTGTACCCTGATTCTCGATGGTTTCGGCGATGATTTCGCCCCGGCTAACCCCGGTGATAGCCGACCTTTACTCTCAATTTTGACTAACGTAGAATGTCGGTTAATCGGGGCTAATAAAGTCCTGCAAGGTGGTCGGGTTTTCTTGGAAAATTTAGTACAAGCGGTCAGTCAGTATGCCCAAGAATTTTTGAGTGGTGTTCGTCATCCCCAAGACCCCGTCCATGAACCAGATCATGTGTACCTAGAAAAGATTGACCATAATCTCCATCGTCTGGTCTGGTATCCATCAACCGACTTGAATATCCCAGAAAGTCCGGTCAAGATAGAAATCAGTACCGTGCAGTTATTCGATTTAATAGAAGCGATTGACCAATTTTTTGCCGATACTCGCACTTTACCCGACCTAACCCTAAAATTACAGCCAGTTTCCCGTCGCTACCACAAGGTCAATGAATCGGTGGCCAGTCGAACAGTACCTTTTTTGGCAGGATTAGGCAGTCTTGTCGCTTGCGCCCTACTTTTCTATCTCTTACCCGTCCCCCAAGTCCGTAAACCCGAAAATCCCCCCATTCCTGCCGCTTCTCCCAGTCCCACCGTCCCCACTAATCCCGTCCCCCCTCCCAGATAAAATTAGGACCCTAAGCTACATCTGTAAATGGAGTGATGGGAATGTGGTTATAAACTTCGGCATTCTTTGCCTGAGCTTGACGGAGATCGTAGTCTGTTTGCAGATTCAGCCAAAACTGAGGACTGTTACCAAAATATCGTGACAGACGCAAAGCTGTGTCCGCAGTGATACTACGCTTACCGGCTAAAATCTCACCGATACGAGTTTGAGCTACGCTTAAATCTTTGCTCAGTCTGTAGGGGGTAATATTGAGCGGTTCCAGAAAATCTAACTTGAGGATTTCACCGGGATGGATATTGGGCAAACGGTGGAACTGAGCTTTTACATTGAGCCTGTCGAAATGTGTCGAAGTGTTGCTGTTCATTGCATTTAGCTAATTTTAGTGGTAGTCCACTATCTCTACCTGATCAGCATTGCCTTCATCAGTCCAAATGAAGCAAATTCTCCATTGGTCATTAATACGGATGCTGTACTGGCCCTGACGATCGCCCTGCAACTTCTCCAACCGATTACCCGGTGGGACACGCAGATCATTAATCGATACCGCTGCTGCAAGGATTAGCAGTTTTCGTAGAGCGACCGATTGAATATCAGGGGGATAGTGACGAGACTGAAACCCCTCGAAAATGAGCTTAGTCTCTTCGGACTTGAAATTGACGATCATAACTGATAACTGATAACTGATGATCAAATCCTAACGCCTAACGATACTATTGTCAAGCAGAAGTAAGCCCCACACCCCACACCCCACACCCCACACCCCACACCCCACACCCCACACACTGCTCTGTCTCAGTTTTTAGAGAAAGTACCCGAAAAAAACCGGATCTTTTTTGCACAAGTTAGAAAAATTGTGTTATACTGGTAAATCTGTGAAGGTTTTTCGATAGGGAGTATTGAAAAAAAAATGACCAAACTGGGAACCCATTTGATTGTCGATGCTTGGCAAGTACCTGCTGACCTCCTCAACGATCCCGAGCGCATTCGTCGCGCTATCCTCGATGGAATTACGGCAGGAGAAGCAACGCTGATCGATTTGTGTGTCCACCAGTTCAGTCCCCACGGAGTTACCGCGACGGCGACTTTAGCTGAATCTCATATCGCGATCCACACCTGGCCTGAACACGGCTATTTCGCCGCCGATTTATTCTTCTGTGGTGCGGGTAAACCCGTGGTTGCCATGGAAATTTTGACCAAATCCCTGCAAGCAGGTGAGATTAAAGTGCGGGAACTAACCAGAGGATTCCCCGGTCCTGCGGCAGTTTATGAAAGCAAAAAGGAAGAACCCCTGAAATCTTCCCTGGTTATGGCCTAATTTCTAGGGACTGCCTAGATAATAAGTTAGCAGCACTGGCGATCGCCTAAACTGAAATCGTGATCAGGATAACCTTTGTTTTTATCCTCGCTCTCTTTCCCTCTCTCGTTAGTCTCTGGTTAATTAACCGATCCCAACAGAGATTAAGTAACCGTTTGAGAGGGATTCGCCATCGTCACGAATACAGTGCGGTGATGGCCAGTGATTTTTTGTCAATACCTCTAGAGACAGAAAATAAACCGGCCTTTATCGGTGATCTTAGTTGTCGTTTTAATGCCTATTCCCCCCATTTGCGTTGTGCGGTTAATCCCCCGGGTCCTTGTGAAGGTTGTCGGCAGTACGAAGCTAAAACTGGCACAGTGTAAGCGGCTTGAGATTCCAAAAAGTTCCCTATTTGCTATCCTTAAAAATTATCGCTATCGCAATTGAGGAGTGTGGGAACAATGGCGTTCAAACGAAATTTGACCCTCTTAATCATCGGATTAGGATTAACTTGTTTACCCCTATATCCAGCCCAAGCTAACCAAATCAGCACCGTCACCCCGAATCTGGCAGCCAATCAAACTCTCGCTACCCATCTGGTCCTAAAACTGAAAGAGAGAAAAGTTTACGTTTATCAAGATAAGCAAGTTTTAGCGCAATTTACCGTCGCCGTCGGCAAAAAAGGCTGGGAAACCCCCACTGGTAAATTTGAGGTGCGAGAATTAGTTCGCAATCCCGTCTGGAAAAGTCCCTGGACGGGAAAAGTCAGCACCCCCGGTCCCAATAGTCCTTTGGGGGAAAGATGGATCGGTTTTTGGACTGACGGCAAAAATTCCATCGGTTTTCACGGCACCCCCGCAGAAAATTCCCTCGGTAGCGCCGCTTCCCATGGTTGTGTGCGGATGCGTAATCAGGATGTGAAAGTGTTGTTTGATTTAGTCCGCATGGGAACCCCCGTCATCGTTCAACCTTAATTCCGGCAGGTATTTTTTTAAGATAGGCAGGTCTTCCGGGCGATCAATATCGGCTAATTTAGGTAGATAAGCGGTTTTTAAAGCCAGTTTAGCGGCGATTGTCTGAGTTTTTGCCAAGACTTCCCCCGTTCCCCAGGGAATATCGCTAAAAAGCTCTGGAAAGACCTGTTTTAAAGCAATTAGGTAGTATCCTCCATCTAGAGCCGGTCCTAAAACCATATCGTGGGTTTTTAGGGCTTCAAAGGCTGCTAAAATCTCTTTTTCCCCGATTTCTGGGCAATCTGTGCCAATAATAGCGATCGCTGTCATCCCTTGAGCAAAACCATCAGCAAAAGCATTTTGCATCTTTTCTCCTAAGTCTTTTCCCCGTTGAGAATGATAGGAATAATGCTCACCTAACCAAGTACGCATTTTCTCCTCGCTGCCGCCATGGTAGTAAATGATCAGGGAGAGAAAATTCCTCAAACCCGCTAATTTACTGAGAGTATATTCGGCCAGTTTGCGGTGCAATTCTTCGGCTCCCTCGGCTGCCAAAGCTGGAATCATCCGGGTTTTTACTTTCCCCAATTCCGGATAACGGGTAAAAATAATCAGTTGTTGTCTCCAGTCCACGAGTGATTGCGACGATGATATTAATTATTAGTTTTAGCCTACTGTCAATAGGAGGCAGGAAACCCAATAAAACAGGATTTATTGGCTTAATATAGATTATTGCAAGTGGGTGGGTGGAATTAAATATAGCGTTTCCTGTTCACAAGAGGTACATTCTCAATCCTGAAAAGCTTAATCAGCAAAGGTTAAACTGTACATCACAGATACGAGAACCGCTATATAAGATGAACGTAGGTACGATGACAGCGATCGCTTTATTGAGTCGAAACCTTTTTCCTAGCGGCATTTCAGACTTTTTCAGCAAAACCTAATTAGCTAGGGACTAGGCTTTTTGGGTGAGTTTAAACAGGATAAACCAGCATCTTTAGCAGTAGGATACTTGATTGGGACAAAAGCAAAATCTGAACTTAGTGTCCGACACTCCACAATGTGAACAAATTCTACGGAGGGATTTTGGGGATCGCCATTTTCATCGAATTTTTTGCGATCGCCATTTTCATCGAATTTAATTGTCCCAGTTGCACCTTTAGTGACAAGAAAATCAGGAGACTTTAAGTGTTCAAGGATATTAATTCGTGTGGGAGTATTTTCCTTTTCTAGAGCTTTTGTTAGAGCAAGAGTTGCATCATAGGATAGGGCTGTTATTGCATTAACTGAAGTTGTAGTCCATAAAATTTTAGCATCCTTAAGAAAATTCTTGTTAGGACTGGTTAAAGAATCCCAAGGAACCGCAATAACAAACTTTTGAAAAGGTTGTAGGTTGTCAATTTGTTCTAAGGTACGAGGACTACGAAGCCCCCATGATCCGATAACCCAATTTTGACTATTATTAAGTTTTATAAGTTTAATTGCATCGCCTTGAGCATCGCCAATTGCTTTTGGGAATAGTACAAGCCCTATTGTTTCTGTTATTTTTCCTTGTCTTTTTCGTAACTCTTGGATGGCTTCTTCTGCCTTAAAATTATTTCCCAGATCAAATTCATCTAATTTTACTACAGTTCCAGAGAATGGAGGGCTTGTAAAAATAGTTTTAAAACTATTAAAAAAAGATTCACTAAATGGACTTCCTTCACTATAAAAGCCTACCACTTTTTTAATAGACTTTTCTTGCAAAAATTTTGCAATGGCAGGAGATTGTTGCTCGACAGAAAAAACAGTTCGCAGGAAATTTTTTCTGGGGTATTTAGTAAGCTCGCTAGTCGTTGATCCGGGAGAAATCAAAACTAAATTATTTTGATTATAAATATCCACCGTTGCTAGAGTCATTTCACTGGGATAGTGACCAACAACCCCTAAAATTTCAGGGCGCTGGGAAAGAGATGATGCTGTCTTTTTGGCTAATAATTCGTCATTTTCATCATTAGTAATGACAACTTTTAATCCCTTACCATTAATCGCTTTTTTATTGATAAAATTTTGATCTGGAAAATACTTGAGGAATGGATCATTTCCATTTAAAAGTCCCAGATTAATTTTTGTTTGTAATTGTGCTACTCCTCGTAACATTTCTTTTGCTCGACTATCACCATCATCATCATTAAAGTCATTTTGATTTTTGGGGATACTAACAGCAATAGCAATCGTGTAATATGGCATTTTATTGGCTTCTAGTAAAGCATTATTTAAGTAAATTAATATTTCTGCATCTAGCCTATCCTCTTGCCATGCGTCCTTAAATCTTAACAGGGCTTTTTGATAATCACACTGTGCAAAATATTCTGCACCTTTCTTCTTGTTAAACGATTGAGAGTAATTAAGAACTTCTTCTCCTTCACTAATAAAGTCGCCCGTTTGTTTTGGACAATTAGATGGAATTAATCGAGTAATAATACCAGGTCGATAAATGGCAATTAAACCTACAACTGCTATTGATGCTATTCCTATGCTAACTGGCAGATTTAATTTGAAATTTTGGGGCTTTAAAGTTCTTATAAAATGCAAAATTTGATCCATTAAAGAAGCTTTCACTTTTTTCTCAATGAACTGAATATCCTCATCCCTGAGTCCATAGATAATTTGCAGTTTCTTTAAACTCTCTCTATCTTTGTTTTTCAATGGAGTATGATTAGCAGCAGCTATTATTTTCCGAAACGCATTCCTATATTTCTTAATATTGTCTCGTCGCCGTAGCAGTGGGTTAAGAACTTCTGTTTCAATCGTTCTGGCTTCATCTGGTGAGAGATTTAATTGATCTATTGTTGCATCCAAAACTGCCCTATCTGCAGCAGAAAAGTCTTCCTCCTTAAAACAATAATCTTTAATATCCTCATCATTCCACTTTTTAATAATATCCTCAACTATTTTACGATACTTAAATTTAGGATCATTAGCAGCAAGAGGAGATCTGGCCAAATAAATAGTCTCGTCTCCTTCAAGAGAAAGATAAAATTTGGGAGTCATTGCAGGGGCAGCTTCTTTTACTCGTTCGCTGGCATACTCATGCAATTCATTAACAGAAATTAATTGATCACCATCCTTATCGGCTGCACCAGTTTCAATTCCTTCAACTAGATATTTTGTATAGATGGACAAATCGTTATTGTCCGACTCAAAAGAATATTCAATCGGACTAGAAGAGGTCAAAATCGCCCTTCCTTTACCTCCTAATTCCTCTTGAATGTTAAATTCCCCTTTGATTGGCATTCCCTGAACCAATGCTCCGCTAAAACAGCAGTCGAGAATAATTATCTGCCTTTTGGAACGACTATTTTTGATGTACTCTTGAAGTTCACTTGCCGGTAAAGCTGTTGCACGAAAAAAATTTCCATTCTGATAACACCCAGTGTCTCTTGTACTCAGAAAAAATTTAGCATCTTGATCTTTAAGTCCATGCCCAGAAAAATATAAAAGCACCAAATCATCTCGCTGTCGATTAGCAAATAAATCCTCAACTGCTTTTTCCATGCTCCCTTTGTCTGGGTTAGGCAAAACTGTAACCTGATCAAAGGCTCCCATGTCTGGATGCTCTAATACTCGGCGCATTGCTTCAACGTCTAGAATTGCACTAGAAATTGGGCGCAATCCTTCGGAATACTCGCTCACACCAATTAACAAAGCAAATTTTGCCATAATACCTTCTTTAACCTGAGATAAAGTCTTGAGCCGCTTTAATAGCCATTTCCAATTCTTCTCGACTGTGAGCCTTAACCGTCAACTTGCGACCATTGGCCTCTACCGACAATTCTATCGGTTTACCTCCCAGGCGATCGCCCAGAAACCCTAACAGTTTTTTGCCATTAGCGGGGTTAACTTCGGTCATTAAGATTCCACCCAAAAAACCGCCCAATGACTTATTACCTTCAGGAGGATTGGGATCAAGAATGCGTTTAACCGATTCAACTTCATCTGCCTGTTCTAGTTCTGTCAGTAATACTTGGACTTGTTTGTCGCGTTCTTCAGGTTCCAGGTTAGGATCGTTAAAAGCGATCAGCAATTTAATCGTAGATTTGTTACTCATAGGAAGTTGAGTTGAAATAATATAGGATAATACTAATCTTACTGAATTATGCAAATTTTACCATATAGAATCTGAAATCTAAATAAGTGATCCCATTTCATACTACCCCTTGCCGAGTGCCGATTTCTTCACTGATGTTCTGATGTTGCTGAACATAGAAGATCGATTTTTCAACCTGCTCCAAGAAATCATAACAATTATTGTGTGTTGGGTTTCCTTCCGTCAACCCTACTACTAAGCTAAACGGCGCTTAACCTGCATGATCTAATAGCTATAACCCTTTTGGAGTCTATATCGGTGATCCGAAGTAAAAGCCGTTTAGCTTACTACAGGCTAATGGCGATAATTCCGCATAGAATCTGAAATCTAAATAAGTGATCCCATTTCATACTGCCCCTTGCCGAGTGCCGATTTCTTCACTGATGTTGTGATGTTGCTGAACATAGAAGATCGATTTTTCAACTTGCTCCAAGAAATCATAACAATTATTGTGTGTTGGGTTTCGTTCCTCAACCCAACCTACAGGCTGCAAATTTTTCCCAGGGAATTAAGTTGGCTAACTTTTATCTTTCCCAATAAAACAGGGAATTAAAAGATAGCGATCGCAATTTTAATTCCCTGTTGAATTCGTTGTCGGGATTGAGGCGAAATTGCGCCATAGGGACCTTGTTCCAGATAAACTTGGCGAATCGCTGAGATATTGTCGCATAAGGCCAGAGAATCTGTTAAGAGTCCACCTTCTCCCGCTTCGATCAAAATACGGGTTGGGGTTTCTCCACCGGTTAAATCGCTGGTCAAGGGAACAACCAAAACACTGCTAGAAAGCTGATTCCTGACATTGATAGAAACGACAACAGCAGGGCGTTTTTTGGTATCTCCTATGGTTTTAAGGGCGCGAATTAAATAAATCTCTCCTTGGTGGGGATAATTGTCATCTTCCATGTTAAAGTCCTTCCGGGTCGAGGATTTCTTCCATTTGGGTTTGGGCGAATTCTCCCCAGTCCAGGTCAAATTGCCGTTCAGTTGGTTTTTGGGTTTGGTAGAAGGTGCGTAACTGGTTTTCTATCTGCTGTCGGTACCACAGTCGCAATCCTTCTTCGACAGCAGCAGAGCGATTCTCCGTCAATTGGTCAATATCTTGAAGCAATTTAGAATCGACGGTAATAGAGATCCGTTGTTTGGTGCTTGATTGGGTCATGGGTCAGGAGATAAGGTAATATTATTTATATGATAATTTATCATATGACAATCCCGCCTCGGTTTTTAGGTTCGGGGCTTTGTCGGATAAGATACCGCTCCTCAAAAGTTAACTATAATGATTAAAAGTAAAGATATAGATATAACTTAATCCATCGCTTGTTTGTATTGTTGAACAGTCAGGTAAACCAACGACTACAGTTGAATTAAAACCAGCAAAAAATTAACTTAATGAGTTATTGGAAGCTGTACTTAAAGGTGAAGAAATTATCATCACAAAAAAGAATGAACCTGTAGTTAAATTAGGTCCTGTAAAGTTAGCCAAGAAACCACCGCTTCAACCCGGAAGTGCTGCGGGAAAAGTTGGGATAGCCGATGATTTTGATGCTCCTAGAACCACTGAGAACAGAGGACATCACTTTTGTGCAATTCCTGTAAACGGTTGAATAAAACTATCCACACCGACAAAGGAGGTGAGGGGCGACCAGTGTAAAATATCCTCTAAAATTGATTGATAGCCTTGCACATTGGGATGAAGTCCATCTTCCATTAATCTTTCTTGGCACCACAGATCACCCCGGTCCATCCAGAGATCAAATAAATCGAGATAGGGAATATTTTGCTCTAGACAAGCTTGTTTAGTAGTTTCCTTAAAACTATACTGATCGCCATGGTTGAAGTAAAAGCAATCTAAAAAGGGCATTTTCCGCTCATCCACGGGAATCATACCTATAAACAAAACCGGGCAAAGAGAACGGGCTCGGGTGAGTAAATTTTCGATTTGAGTTTGAAAAAGATCGTGATCGGTGTAGGTGCGACCATCGGGCCGGCCCAAGCGGGCTGTATCATTAACACCGACGGAGAGAAGAATCAGGTCGGGGAGACGATTGCGAATTTCCCCCCTGAGACGAAATTCCTGTTCTAAACGTTCGGACACTTGTACCACTCGATCGCCGCGAATACCCAAATTATACAGGGCATGACCGGCACTTTCCATCCACAAACGACGTAAGCGCTCGGCCCAACCGCCACCCACGGGGTCGCCATAGCCATACACAAGGCTATCACCTAAAGCGACGATTTTGAGGGGATGGGTCATGATTAGGCCTTTGTCTTTAGTAGGTAAACGAGAAAGAGTTGGCATGATCGCTCGATCGAATCGGTTGTCCTTTACACTTGTAAACGAATTTGGTTAAACTGTCCGTGTATTATACTACATTAAAAATTTTTTCCTGCCAGCTAACTTAGATATCAGCTAGGCACTGACACTGACCAGTATAAAGCACGCAGCCCGATGATCATTCCTTGCCTCAGAGCCATTTCCGGGCTAAATCTGCTATAGAATCTATGATTAAAACCTAGATAACTCAATGACTACTCGTTTACGACGCGCGATTCAAGACCGAGAATTTTTGATTACAGCCGAGATTACTCCCCCGAAAGGTGGTAATACCAGTCATATGCTAGAAATGGCCCTCTGGCTAAAAAATCGCGTTCATGCGGCTAATATTACCGATGGCAGTCGCGCCGTAGTGCGAATGTCCTCTCTGGCTGCCTCCGCTATTCTCTATCAACACGACATCGAACCCATCTGTCAAATGGCCTGTCGCGATCGCAATGTGATCGGATTACAAGCAGATCTCATGGGCGCTCATGCTTTGGGATTGAGAAATATACTAGCTTTAACTGGAGATCCGGTCAAAGCAGGAGATCACCCCCAAGCTAGAGCAGTTTTTGACTTAGAATCGGTACGTTTGTTAAAATTAATCGATAAATTGAATAAAGGTTTTGACTTTAACGATAAATCTTTACCAGATGGACCGTTAGAACTTTTTGCCGGGGCTGCCGTCGATGTGCAGTTAAAAAGTTGGTCTGGTCTTCAAAGCCGTTTTGAGCGTAAAATCGAAGCAGGAGCGCAGTTTTTTCAAAGTCAATTAGTTACGGATTTCGAGTGCCTTGATAAGTTTATGCAGCAGGTGGCTACGATCGCCGATAAACCAGTTCTAGCGGGAATTTTTCTGTTAAAATCAGCTAAAAACGCCGTATTTTTAAATAAAAATGTGCCAGGGGTACAAATTCCCGACCAGATCATTCAAAGACTCGCCGATGCGGCCCATCCTCTCGAAGAAGGCATCAAAATCGCCGCCGAACAAATAAAATTAGCCCAGCAGTTATGTCAAGGTGTCCACATCATGGCGATTAAACGGGAGGATTTAGTCCCGAAAATTCTCGACGCGGCTGGTATCCCGCCAATACATAACTGAGATAAAAAGTCAATAGTTTTTATAAAAAATTAACTTTCCTTTTGACTAGCGGTCTTTTGACAAGAATTCTACCCCTAACCTAGGATGGGAAGGCTCAAAGCATCTTCGGGGTTAAAAGCATGGATTCCAATCTAGGTCAAGAAAAAGAGAATAGTTGTGGTAATTCCGGGCGAAAATGGTTGTCGATCGGTATTGCCCCCACTGGTATAATTTCTATTGGTATTGTCCCCATGGGCGTTATTTCCATCGGTATTGTGCCTATGGGAGTAGTTTCCATTGGAACCGTGGCCATGGGGACAATTGCAGCCGGTTTTGTGTCCATGGGACTTTTCAGTATTGGTAGCGTTGGGATGGGATTAAATAACGGTCATTTTTCCAATCTTAATTCTCCCCCTGCTGAATCTCCCCATAAACATCATCAGCATTAAAATCAAGATTTGACCAGCAATCATGAATTATTCCATCCGTGCTGCCGTTGCTACCGATGTCAAGGCTATTTTTGACTTAATTGTTGCCTTAGCAGCCTATCAAGAACTCAGCCATTTAATGACAGGAAATAGTCAAGCTTTAGGGGATCATTTATTCGGAGAAAAACCCTACATCGAAGCATTGGTGGCGGAAGTAGAGGGTAAAATAGTCGGTTTTGCCCTATTTTTTGCTAACTATTCCACCTTTATCACTAAACCGGGGCTTTACCTAGAAGATATCTTCGTTTTACCCGATTATCGCAGTCAAGGTATCGGGAAAGCTTTACTAATTGCTGTGGCTAAAATTGCCGTCGCTAGGGATGCAGGACTTTTAGAATGGACTGTCTTAGAGTGGAATCAACTGGCGATCGATTTTTATGGAAAAATGGGGGCTAAGGTCTTCAAAGAGTGGCAAATTTGTCGTCTCACCGGGACTGCTTTAACCCAATTGGGTAATAGTGATAAATAAGTCAGTCCCGATGAAAAAATTTTCACCCCCACAGATGAAAGAGATTTCCTTCCCTACACCCCACACCCCACACCCCACACCCTCTTTCAAGTCAGACCCTTTGTCGAGCCTAGAACTTTGTGATCGATCGAGACTCCTTGCTATACTATACCTCTGACACTGGCTTTCCTCATTGGTGCAGAATGCAACCCACAGACTCGAATAAATTTACCGAACAAGCTTGGGATTCGATTGTTAAATCGCAAGAAATTGCGCGACGCTTTAAAAATCAGACCTTAGAGGTGGAACACGTTATTATTGCCCTCCTAGAGCAGAATAACGGTCTAGCCACCCGGATTTTACAAAAAGCTAATATAGAAATTCCGCGACTGCAACAACAGCTAGAAGTCTTCACCAACCGACAGCCGAAAGTGGCCATCGTCGATCAATTATACTTGGGTCGTGGTCTCGATCTGCTGCTCGATCGAGCGGAAGCATCCCGGGGAAGTTGGCAAGATAAATTTATCTCCGTCGAACATATTCTCGTCGGTTTTGCCGAAGATGAAAGGGTTGGCCGGAAATGTTTACGCACTTTCAATCTTGACCCCCAAGATTTAGAATTAGCCATCAAAGCGATTCGCGGCACTCAAAAGGTTACTGAACCCAATCAAGAGGAAAAATACGAAGCTTTAGATAAATATGGACGGGATTTAACAGCAGCGGCCAAAGAAGGCAAATTAGACCCAGTTATCGGTCGTGATGAAGAAATTCGACGGGTGGTGCAAGTCCTCTCGCGACGGTCGAAAAATAACCCGGTTTTAATCGGTGAACCGGGGGTAGGAAAAACCGCTATAGCTGAAGGATTAGCTCAACGGATTGTTAACGGAGATGTTCCCGAATCTTTGAAAAATCGTCAGTTAATTTCCCTCGATATGGGAAGTTTAATCGCTGGGGCAAAATATCGAGGCGAATTCGAGGAAAGATTGCGGTCAGTCATGAAAGAAGTTACCCAATCAGAAGGGCGAATTATTCTCTTTATCGATGAACTACATACCGTTGTCGGTGCGGGTTCTAGGGAAGGGGGATCGATGGATGCGGGCAACCTATTAAAACCGATGTTAGCTCGGGGAGAATTGCGCTGTATTGGGGCGACAACTTTAGATGAATATCGCAATCATATTGAAAAAGACCCCCCTTTAGAAAGACGTTTTCAACAGGTTTATATTAAGGAACCTTCCGTGGAGGATACTATCTCAATTCTCCGGGGTTTAAAAGAACGTTATGAGCTGCATCATGGGGTGACAATTACCGATTCGGCCCTAGTGGCAGCAGCTACCTTATCCCATCGTTATATTAGCGATCGCTTTTTACCAGATAAAGCGATCGATTTAGTCGATGAAGCGGCGGCCAAATTAGAGGTAGAAAGTACCACTAAACCTGCCGATTTGGAAATGATAGATCGTCGCTTAATGCAGTTACAAATGGAAAAATTCTCCTTAGAAAAAGAGGAGAAAAAAGATCGAGCTTTTCAAGAGCGTTTAGAAAGAATTATCGAAGAAATTGAGGAATTAGAAAGTAAACAAAAGCCTCTTGCTGACCAATGGCAAACGGAAAAACATATCGCCGAGGAAATTAAATTATTGCGAGAGGAAGAGGAACAATTGCGCCTACAGGTGGAGCAGGCCGAACGAGCTTATGATCTCAATAAAGCCGCCCAATTAAAGTATGGCAAACTAGAAATTTTACAGGGGGAATTAGAAGTAAAAGAAAAAGAACTAGAAACTATTCAAGCGGCAGGTTCTACCCTGTTAAGACAACAGGTAACTGATGCTGATATTGCCGAAATAGTCGCCCGTTGGACGGGAATTCCCGTCAATCGTTTAATGGAATCGGAACGACAAAAATTATTAGAATTAGAGTCTCATTTACAGAAAAAAGTGGTCGGACAAAATGAAGCGGTTACAGCAGTAGCAGCGGCGATTCGACGCGCACGCGCAGGAATGAAAGATCCCTCCCGTCCGATTGGTTCATTTCTGTTTATGGGACCTACCGGAGTGGGTAAAACCGAGTTAGCGCGGGCCTTGGCGGGGTTACTGTTCGACTCCGAGGAGGCCATGGTTCGCATCGATATGTCGGAATACATGGAAAAACACGCGGTTTCGCGGTTAATCGGCGCTCCTCCGGGTTATGTGGGTTACGAGGAAGGGGGACAACTATCGGAAGCGGTGCGTCGTCGTCCCTATTCTGTGGTTTTATTGGATGAAGTGGAGAAGGCCCATCGGGATGTTTTTAACATTTTATTACAAGTGCTTGACGATGGGCGCATTACCGACTCTCAGGGGCGAGTGGTGGATTTTCGGAATACGATTATCGTCATGACCAGTAATATTGGCAGTGACCATATTTTAAATGTTTCCGAAGATGCCGATTATGAGGAGATGCGGAAACGGGTTTTAACAGCTTTGCGGAGTCATTTTCGTCCCGAATTTTTGAATCGTATCGACGATTTAATTATTTTCCATACCCTGAAAAAAGAAGAATTGCGTTACATTGTTCGTCTGCAATTACAGCGTCTGGAAAAATTATTAGCAGAACAAAAAATCAATCTAGAATTAACTACGGCTGCAGAAAATCATATTGTTACTGTTGGTTACGATCCCACCTACGGCGCTCGACCTTTAAAACGTGCTATCCAACGGGAGTTAGAGAATCCTTTAGCCACAAAAATTCTCGAACAAGCTTTTATGGAAGGGGATACGGTGGTAATTGATTGTCTGGATGAAGTTTTAAGTTTTAGCAAAAAGGAGCTAGAAAAGGAAGGGCAAACATTAGAATTAGCTGGGGTTAACCTCCGTTCGGATTAAAACCAGATAGGGGATATATTCCCCCTCTGATGCTAAATTCTGTTGAAAAAGTATAGGAGAGTGAGAACTGGGTTTTTCAAGTTCGATCGGGAGTTAATCACACTATTAAAAACGGATTTAGTCTGAGAAGTTAATTTTGTCCGATTACTTACCATAAAAGCCAAAAATGCCCGAAAAAAATTCCTATATTTTCCCTCGATCGGTTAGTCTAGTAACATCCCCCCAAAAGGAAAATTTCCTCAAGTTTTTTTATGAAGTGCATCGGTTGTCCCAAATGTAATGGACAGTTACACCAAGTCATCTACCAACAGATAGAAGTTGATCGCTGTGATCATTGTCAGGGAATCTGGTTCGATCGTTTAGAAGCGGAAAAATTGAAACAGATTAAGGGTTCGGAATCTTTAGACAAATGTACTAAACCAAGAAATAAACAGCGATCGCCAGTCTCCGCTTGTCCCCATTGTCATCAACAGATGTTGAGAATGTTAGACATAGATAAACACGCAATTTGGTACGAAAAGTGCGCTCGTTGTCAGGGAATCTGGTTAGAAGCGGGTCAATTCAGCCAATATAAACAGAATTTTACCCCAAAAGGAGTTATAGATTTAGCTAAACAGGTTTTACATATCTAGCTGACTGCCTATTGCTGTAACTGATGACCACAGCTACTACAAAATCGGACTTTACTGACGGTTTTTGTGTCTCCCATACTCATTTTCAGCTCTCCCATTTGCATTTTTATGGGGGCAAAATTCATCGACTGCATCGGTTGCATCGGTGAGGAGGAGAAACTGGTAGCAGTGGTCGATTGAGAGGATTGAGAAACTCCAGAGGTATGAGGGGAGGAAAAACCGATACTGCTTCCTTGAATTTGGATTCTGTGGGTTCTGGTTTCAGTGATAATTTCAATAATCGCCCCTTGGGGAATTATCTCTATTTGGGGTCGGCGGAAAAAGTCGCTCAAAGAATTATGCTATTAAGTGCCAATAATTTGTCGCCCAAGTGATAAGTTTTAATTGAGTCAAATAACTTTTAACATAATTTTTATGAAAGCTTTAGCGACATTTTATAGCAAATCCGTTTTTGATAGTGCGATTAACTCCCAAGTTATGGATTGTTTCTCCCCGCTCCGGCGCTCCCCACTTTCCTAGACCTTTTAAACGGGATTTAGTCTTAGTTTATTTTTTCGCCAAAAAATCAAGAAAGACTAAAAAAGCCCAAAAAACTGCCGAAGCAGTCGGGAAAGGCGTCGGCTACTCAATATATATGTACTAAAAAGTACCAGGCTTTTAGGGTATTTTACCTTTTTTTGTGCCTTTCTTCTCGACTTTATTGAGTCGAAACCTTCTTCCTATCAGCATTTCCTAAGTTTCAGGGAAAAAGTGCCTAATTCTCCCCCCCGATCCCTCCCATATCTGGCACTTTTTGATTTCAAAAAAGCCTAAAGATATTATCCAACAAGGTTTTTAGATTTATTTATTAAGCAAACCCTAATTAGTGCCTCAAAACCAGAGACGATTTCCAACATTTCTTCGGTGATAGCAGTTTGCCGTTCCTGTTGGAATTGAGCGAGAAGTTGTGCTAATTGCTCTTCTATATTTTTCTCGGATGCTTGCATCGATGCCAGTCGGCTCGCATTTTCACTAGCCAAAGATTCAGCCAAAGCACGATACAGACAAATAAACAAATATTGCTCGATCAAGGCAGAAAACAACTGACTCCAATCCATGGTAAAGGTTGGCAAAGTGGCTCCTACCCACCTTTTTTGCTGTAAGTCTTTTAGCCATTTATTATCCACAGGCAATAATTGTAAGGCATGAGGTTGATAGGATATATTGGAGCGAGGCTTATGGTAAAACAAGGCAATTTTATCTATTTGCATTTGAGATTGCCACATTTCGATGTGTAGTAGCAGTTCTTGAACCATTGACGTGATGCCGGCAAGAGAAGTGGGCATCGCAAAGTTCCGTTCGCTGACTATTCCCGCATTTTCTAAGGGGGGAATTACCCGCGCACCTACAGCCAAGACTGCGAGTTGGCTGGAGTCAATAGACAAGTGCTGAATCTGAGTAACGGCGTAGCGGACAATCTGCTCGTTGAACTGACCGCACATACCCTGATCTGAACCAAATATGATCGCACCTAAAGGACTATTTCTCGGAAGCTTTCTGGGGCTTGCAGCGATCGCATGGCGCTGATATACTGCTGCTCCTAAAATAATTTGCAAGCCCATCTCGATGGTACGAGTATACTCGACAAGGGATTCTACTGCTCGTTCATATTGATGAATACTGGCTGCTGCAAGAACTTTCATGGTCTTGACAACGGATTGAAGTTCTTGCGCGATCGCAATTCGTCGTTGTAGCAATTCAAGGACTGGCATGATGTGTGTTGATTGGCAATTGATTGTCAAACAATTGATCGTGAAGTCGAGTTAATTTATCATCGGGCAGTTTTCTGGTTATGACGGTAACAGAAACAAGCGCGGACTTTTGCCGTAGCCAAAAAGAGAAACTGTGGGAGCTTTTGGGAGTGGAGGAGACGATGAACAGTCCATCCTATTTAACCCGGCGACGATTAATGATCGAGGTGGAGCCAAGATACTGGGAGACAGTGTACAACATATAGGCAAAATCAAGGGTCTCAGAAGAGATAGGTCACTACTCTTCTGAGACGGAAAAAGTATTAAGTGTACGGTAGAGGGTGGGCAGACTTGCCAGCAAGATGTGAGTCAGCATTGTTTCATCGTATAACCATGAGCAAGGAGGAGTGCTGCAACTAAAGCTAATAAAAAATAAAAAGGTGAGTCAGATAACAGTAGGAAGAGAACTGATAGAGGCATTAGGGGAGTTACCAGTACGCCAGTGTTTCACAGTAGATGCTCTACACAATCAAAGGGAGACAGCAGCCGCCATCATGGAAGCCAATCACGATTACCTGATGGCGGTCAAAGAAAATCAGCCGAGCCTATACAAGGCCATAGAAAAAAGAGCGTTGTCAATGGTTCGCCGTGGCGGGTTTCGGACGGTTCCCCAAGCTCGGTGTTTATAGGCTAACCAAGTTGACACAATTTTTGCTTTACTTTTCACCAAACCACCCTGCCTTTTTAAGGGGGGCAGGGGGAATCGAGAGTAAAATTTATCTTCTATCTAAATGGAGCAAGAGGACTCCCGTTAAATTTCTCCTTAATCAAAAATATACCAGAAATTAACGTAACGATGAATTGCCACCAGAATCTCAACTAATGCGACAGCGTTTCCTTATTGGGAAAGTCTTGATTCTCAGGGTATGTATGAGCTTGACATATTTAATCTGTAAGTGTTACATTAAAAAAATAACACAGATGAGGTCAGGCTGATGTTAAATGTTTTAAAAGTGAGAATATACCCAAACAAAGAACAAGAACTAGCCCTAGCTAAAAACTTTGGTTGCGTTCGTTTTGTTGGGAATTACTACTTAAATAAAACTAACAATCAGTACCTAGAGACTGGTAAAGGAATGACCTACTGTGACATGGCAAAAGACCTTACCCAACTCAAGAAACAACCAGATTTTGAATGGTTAGCTGAGGCTACTGCCGCCACCTTGCAGCAATCATTGAAAAACTTAGAATCTGCTTTTAAGAACTTCTTCTCAAAAAGAACAAAATTCCCTAAGTTTAAAAGTAAGCACAAAAAACAATCAATCCGTTATCCTGAAAGTTGTTCAATTAGAAATAATGGAATTAAGCTACCTAAATTAGGTGTTGTAAAAGCTAAGATTTCTCAAGTGATAAAAGGCCAGATTAAATCCGTAACTGTTTCTAAAACCAGTACAGATAAATATTTTGCTGCCATCTTGTTTGAAATGGATGAATCAACAACCATTGAAAAACTAAAAATATCAGGGATAGACCTGGGTTTATCTGGGAGCATCTCACCTTTGTAACCCCTAAATCAGGTGTTTATGTCAAGCTATTTTGAAAGCCTTGCTAGAAACCAGTTTTATGGATAAGTATAATTATACTTTTTCCCTGAAAAATAGGTAATTGACCACCTCAAAATGGTTAAAACCCCACACCCCACACCCCACACCCCACACCCTGTCCCCACGAAAAACTTTTTCAGCAGACCCTAGTTACGGTTTTTGATGGTGAAACAACCTACAAGATTGACCCAATCAAACCTACCAGAAAATATGCTAAACGTTTAAAGCGGAGACAACAAGCATTGTCTCGTAAAGCCAAGGGGTCTAATAATCGCCAAAAAGCCATTAAGGAGGTGGCCAAGGTTCACGAAAAGATAGCAAATACTAGACAAGATTTTCTTCATAAACTCTCTTTGAAAGTTATGCGATGAAAACCAAATCGTTGTAGCAGAGAATCTGAATATTAAAGGGTTAGCAAGGACTAAATTAGCCAAATCAATACATGACGCTGGTTTTGGTATGTTGCTTAATTTCTTGGATTACAAGCTAGAAAGAGAGGGAGGAAAACTTGTAGAAGTTGACAGGTTTTATCCGAGTACAAAACTCTGTTCTTGCTGTGGATTTAAAAATGATTTGTTGACTCTTTTGTATTCGTGAATGGATTTGTCCAGAATGTAAGAGTCAAACGATAGAGATTAAAACGCCGCCAAGAATTTAAGGGAAGAAGGTATGAGAATACTGTCAACAAATACCGATGGACAGTCGGAATTTCAAGCTTGGGGAGAAACTGTAAGACTCGTTGGTACTTGTACCCAAAAGCGGGTTTGGGGTGAATCAAGAATCCCCCGTCACAGCGTCAGCTTGACGGCGGGAGTGTCAATTAAGTTAGAACGACTTACTTATTCGGGATTAACCCACATTAACGTCTGACCAAATTCTACCGGTTCACCGTTAGCGACGGCGATTTCGACGATTTGCCCGGCTACTTCCGCTTCGATTTCGTTCATCAACTTCATCGCTTCGATGATACAAACCGTTTGTCCGACACGAATCCGATCATTTTTTTCCACGAAAGACGGTTCATCGGGAGCAGGAGCGCGATAAAAAGTGCCGACCATGGGAGAGGTAATCGCCAGCCATTTTTTATCAATAGCGGCGGCCACGGGTTCGGGGGTGGGGGTTTCTGGGGCCGGGGTGGGACCGGCGGCTATCACTGGAGCGGCGACGGGGGCCGTCACCAACGGCAAGGGAGCGGCGAGAGGTCCAAGGGCAGTATTAACGGTTCCTTTGCGGATATTTAGCTCTAAATCTGCACTTTTCAGGCTAAATTCACTGATATCCGTTGCTGCCAATGTTTTGATCAGTTCTCGAATTTCGTTGTAATCAATAGTCACCGCTCTGAAATCCCCCCGCAAATAAAAAGCAACAAATCCAAATTCGCACCCACCAAACCGTCGATTTTTCGCATCTAGCGGCTAAGTTTTGGGAAACAGGCTCAGAAAACTGGCTTTAGTCCTAAACCCGTCCCTAAAAGCTCATTTCTGGGCTTCTGATCACAATTATTCCCGTCCCAGATAGGAACCATCCCGGGTATCCACTTTAATCCTTTCACCGATGGAAATAAACAGGGGAACCATCACCTGCGCTCCCGTTTCTACGATCGCCGGTTTCGTGCCACCGGTGGCCGTATCTCCCTTGACTCCCGGATCCGTATCGGTGATTTCCAAGATTACCGAGGTGGGCAATTCCACCTCTAACACTTGCTCATTCCAAAAGAGAATATTGACTTCCATTCCTTCTTTCAGATACTTGGCTCGATCGCCCATTTGTGCTGGGGTGAGGGTTGCTTCCTCAAAAGTCTCCATGTCCATGAAGACAAACTGATCGCCTTCTTTGTAGGTGTGCTGCATGGTGCGCTTTTCGATCGTGGCTGAGGGCAAGGTTTCCCCCGCCCGGAACGTCCGTTCTACCACGTTGCCCGTCTGGACATTTTTTAACTTGGTTCGCACGAAGGCCGATCCCTTACCCGGTTTAACGTGCAGGAATTCTACCACCCGCCAGACAGAGCCATCTATCTCGATGGTTGTACCGCTCCGAAAGTCGTTACTCGAAATCATGAAATGCTGTTTAGGCCAAGAAAGATCAACATTCCATTTTACATACTTCCTGTACCCAAAAAAACTTTTTTCCCGCCCGTACAGGTAAGGGGTAGGTGGCAGCAGGGGCCAGCAAGGTATTGCCGAGGGTTACGGACGAAGAACCCAAAACGAGTATATTCAGTTTCTGCATATAGCATTAGGCTCTCTTAGAGAACTAGATAGGGCTTGCTGAATAATGGTAAAACCCTTTTAAAATAAGGCTTTTGACCTGTTAAAATCCGATGTTAGTGCTAGAAAATCGGATTGAGACCCTCAAAAACCTTGCATGATTCTCCTTGCAGTATATAAAATAGTACGAAAAGAGAGGGCAACAAAGCCTGAAACGACCGACGACCGACCACCGACGACCGACTCCTAACCCCACCAACAAACTTTTTGCCGCAAACCCTAGATACACAGCTAATCATCGCTAAAAAAGTTAAATTAGCTACTCCTGAACTATTTGACCCAGTTTTAGAATAATTCGATAGGATGCCAGGAATTTTAGTCTCTACTATTCAAAAGTTAAAGTCTTGATTTCTCTTCCTACCCCCTGCCTCGCCTGCGGCCTCTCTCTGTGCGGGGATTTCAGACTTAACGGGAAAAGTAAGGTCAGTAGTCAGTAGTCAGTAGTCAGGAGAATTAAGAATGAATAATGAGCAATTAAATGCTCTATTTAGGGATTTTAGGCAATTTTATGCCTATTTTTCTCATTTTTGCCCTCTCAAAAATTAATTATGCAAGAGGTTTAAGGAAAAAAGATTGCAGATGCTCATGACCTCAAAAGAAGAGCAAGGGTTAGCGGAATAGGCCGCTCTTATTGCAATTATAGCGGTTTTCACAGAAGTGAGTCCCGATTGAAACGCTGAAACGCCTATCTATCAAGGGATTTACTATACCTTATTAGACTGAAAACCGCTATAACAATATCGGAAGTTATTCGAGATTTTGTTAGCAGGTTGAACACTTATTTTTAGTTGTGCTTCCTGTCACTGAGCCTTGACATTGAGCCTTGACATTGAGCCTTGACATTGAGCCTGTCGAAATGTGTCGAAATGCTGTTCTATTTTAACCTTTGTTTCATCCCTTCGCTAAAACCGACGGTCTTCACCTGACATTTATGATAAAATCAGGGGACTGACTGACATCTGATTACTGATATAACCATGACGGGTGTGGACTTACAGCAATTATTACTAGAAAAATGGGGTCGTTCCTACGATATCCAGCTGCGACGCATCAAAGATAAGGTTCATGTCCAGATAATGTGGAAATATCTCGAACAAGCCTCTTTTCCTCTCTCCGAGTCTGAATATCTGCAACATCTCAATGCGATCGCTAATTATCTCCACGAATGGGGTGGTGTTAGTCAATTTCAAGCTTTTATCCGCGAAACCCGTGAGCGTCCCCGTCTCGGTAAAGCGGTTAGTCTGCCCCTAGATCTAGGTGAAAGGGCATCGGAATGGCTGATCAGCGATCAGTGATCAATTTGAGATCAGGCAAGAGGCACTCGGGTTGGCTGAATAATGGTAAAACCCTTTTAAAATAAGGCTTTTGACCTGTTAAAATCCGATGTTCATGCTGCGAATATCGGATTGGGACTCTCAAAAACCTTGCATTATCCTTCTTGTAGTACATAAGTTAGTACAAAAAGAGAGGGCAACAAAGCCTGAAACGACCGACGACCGACCACCGACGACCGACTCCTAACCCCACCAACAAACTTTTTGCCGCAAACCCTAAGTACATTAAAGCTTTTAGCTTAACCAATTAGGTTTTAGATTCGGCCTTTGTTATCAGATGTAAGTTTTCAGCCCACCGATTACCGATTACTGTTTACTGATAACCGATCAAATCTCCCACCTCCCTCTCTAGCTACAAAAACAAGCGCTAAGTCTCACCTTAACGCTTGTTTTTTCCATTGTTTTTGAATGACAGCGACTAGCTCTTGCGACGAGCGAAAGCACCAGCACCAGCAACGGCTAGGATACCGAGAATAGCAGAAGGTTCAGGAACAGCTACAGGTTCGGGTATATCGGTTTTTACGAGAGTTAAACTATATGTTCCCGCCACGGAGTCGGGAGCGCCCCCTAAAGTGAAGCTGATGTTGAAACCTCCCAGAAAATTGGGGAGAAAAGGCTCAATAAAAATCGCGTTACCGCTTACATTGTAAGTAGTCAAGGAAGCAGAACTGGCAATAGGGGTGTTTGAACCCGTAGCAAGGGTAGGAGTGACATTAGGGGTTACAAGACCAGGAGTCGCTATGGTGGTAAAACCGAGTGAAGGACCAGGAGGGGGAGAAAAGGTGACCGTAGTATTAGTTCCCGAACCAGTGCCGCTTAATGTAAAAGGTTTAGGAGTGGTAACGTTAGCAACTGTCACACTTGCAAATTGACCGGTCCCGTTTGATACGCCGGTGACGCTTGTGGGAGTAAGGACTGGGTTAGTGGTTCCCCAGGGGCTGATGGTTGCATCCCCGGTGATGGTTAAAGTGCTTACAGTAACCGCCTGAGCAGCACCGGCAAAGCCGAAGGCTGCAACCGTGCCAGCGATGGCAAGAGCACCGGTGGTTAGTTGTCTAGAGATGTTTGCAATCATTTCGGGTTGTAGTTTATTTTTTAGTGCGAAGCACGAAGAATTGTTCTATACCTCTACATAATTTATAACTTCAGCTAGCTCAAAATATTCTAAAGATTTTATAAAAATTGATCGATACAGATTTTCTGATAAAAATGCTCAAGACTGTTCTCCATTCCCCCTTCCGGGAGCATCTCACTTGTGCAACAAGTATTAATGCTTATGTCATTCAAAAACTAGAAAATCTTGAACTTGATCAAAAAGAGAAATGAGATTATAATAGTGGTAACCTACGATTCAGAATATATCTCGATGGCAGGCACAATCCAATGGGATCAGAAAATGAAAAAAGAATTCAAGAGTTATCCCGAGAGTTAGGAGCGTGTCCCTAGGAGCAATCCCAAATTAAGAAATTTAATAACTTGGGAGAAATAGAAGAGACTGTCAGAGATTTAATGATTCAGTATGTTAACCCATAAATCGGTATTTTTTATCAAAACAATTCCAGAAGAAACCGCTGGTCGGACGAGAAAAGTTAAAAGTATTTTGGGTGAATTACCAATTACAGAAAAACAAGCAAATAAGTTAGAAATAAAGCCGATAACTCATATGATTCATATCTTAGAGAAAAACTGCTTGCTCTTAAGTGGTGATGAATAGAGATGAAAAATCGGCGAATAAAATCGAATCATTAACAGGAATTGCTGTTTCATACAGTCCACAAAAACGCCTTGTTCATCGCTACCATTTTGAAGAATTACCATCTAACACAGAAGTGGAGGAAATGAGTATAGACGGGGGTAAGGTACGACTGAGAACGCCCAAGGTAAAAGCCTTAATTTGGCGTGATTATAAAGGGGTGAGTTTCCCTAAATTGGTAGTAGCTGCCTTTTTTCAGGATAACTCAGGCTGATTAGATTTGGTTAATTCTCAACATCTAGCCAAACATGAAAGTTTGTTGAGGAGATGGACATGATGGGATCTGGAATTTATTCCGTGAAATCGGCGAGGAACAGGAAAGGATTGAAATTTTGGACTGGCATCATTTAATCGAAAACATCTATAAAGTTGGCGGTTCATTCCAGCGAATTGAGGAGGTAAAATGTTTTCTCAAAGAAGGGTGGAGTGGATGCTGCTATCTCTTGTGCGCGAAGGATGGTCAGAGCCTCAAGTTGAGAATTTTATTACTTATTTGAACAAGCATAAACATCGAATTGTCAATTATGGTTATTTTCAAGAAGAGGGGATTTCCATTGGTTCTGGCTCCGGGTCATCTCAAGTGAAACAAATTGGTTTTCGTGTTAAAATTGCCGGTGCAAGTTGGAATTCTGGCAATGTACCGCAAGTCCTTCGTCCTCGCTGTGCCTATCTGAATGGTTCTCTTTTTTAACTTTTTTCTTGACCTCACCTTTGCATTTATGCTTATGGCAAAGGTGAGATGCTCCCCTCCCTTCCCCCTTCTCCCATTTCCCCACTTCCCCACTTCCCCCCGCAACGGCTCGACTGAGCATCGCCGAACGTCGCGCACGAAGTGGTCTCCCCATACCTTTGAAACAGGATTTAGTATTACTGGTGACAGCAGCTACACAATTTTTTTGGGTATTTGTTACTCTGATTGTTAACAATTTGTAATCTTTGGGAAATTTAATACTGCATGGTCGTTTCTGCTACAATTCCCCCCCTGGCTCAAGATACCCTCGCCCTGAAAGCGGTGTGGGCAAATATTGGCTATGATAGTTGTCCCCACCATTACAATTTCCATCTTCACACCCATTGTTCCGATGGTCAAATCAGTCCCCAAGACTTGATGAGGCAAGCGTTAGATATCGGACTAAAAGGATTAGCAATTACCGATCATCACTCGATCAAAGGTTATCAGCAAGCCCAAATTTGGCTAGAAAATCAGCCTTTAAATGGTTCTCTACCCCATCTATGGACAGGGGTAGAAATTACGGCGAATCTCTTAGAGACAGAAGTGCATATTCTTGGCTATGGTTTCGATCCCGCTCATACCGTCTTGACTCCCTATCTGCAAAGAGCCAAACCAGAAGGAGATTTAGCTTTGGCCTCTAGAGTCATTAACAGTTTACAGCAAGCGGGGGCCTTAGTGGTTCTGGCCCATCCCTTTCGTTACCATCGCCCCGCGGCCGATTTAGTGGCGGCGGCGGTAGAATTGGGTATTGATGGTATTGAGGCTTTTTATGCCTACGGCAATCCCAAACCCTGGCTACCCAGTCAACCGGAAACCGAACAAGCTCTCGCTCTGAGTCGTCAATATCAATTATTCGCCACCTGTAGCACCGATTCCCACGGTAAATCTTTATTACAGCGCATTTAGCCTGATCGCAGGATTAACGGTAAAATACTTAAATTGACTAAACTCGATCCTTTCTCGATCGAGTGTTAGTTTTTTATGGCCGTCAGCTTTTTCAGTGATCAGTAATCAGTAACCAGTGATCAGTGAAAGAGCCTAAATTTGTTGAAAATTGAAAACCTAAACCTGATAACTTAAAACTTAAACCTGATCACTGATAACTGATAACTGATAACTGAATAATCCCCTGAATGAAAGATTTATTCCTTAACACTTGCTGGTTAATTCCCATTTATGGCTTAATTGGTTCGATTTTAACCTTGCCTTGGTCTTTAGGCATTATTAGTCGCACCGGTCCGCGGCCGGCCGCTTATATTAACCTATTGATGACCGTCTTAGGATTAATACACGGATCGATCGCTTTTAATCAAATTTGGCATCGAGAGACGATTAAACTGGCTTTTGAATGGGTAAAAGTGGCCGATCTTAGTTTATCCCTTTCGATCGAACTTTCTCCCGTCAGTTTGGGGACGCTGGAACTGATTACCCTCATCAGTCTCCTGGCCCAAATCTATGCCCTTGGCTACATGGAAAAGGACTGGTCTTTGGCAAGATTTTATGGCTTAATGGGCTTTTTTGAGGCAGCTTTAGGGGGAATTGCCCTGAGTGACTCCCTACTATTCAGTTACGCTTTCCTAGAGATGTTAACGGTCTCTACCTATCTCCTCGTCGGTTTTTGGTATGCTCAACCTTTGGTCGTAACCGCAGCGCGAGATGCCTTTTTAACCAAGCGCGTCGGCGATATTATTTTATTGATGGGTTTGGTGGCTCTGTCCAGTTACGGAGAAGGGTTGAGTTTTTCTCAGTTAGAAAATTGGGCAGTAAATAACCCTGTAAAACCTCTGACGGCGACTTTGTTAGGATTAGCCCTTATTGCTGGTCCAACGGGTAAATGCGCCCAATTTCCCCTGAATTTGTGGCTAGATGAGGCGATGGAGGGACCAAATCCAGCCGGAATCATGCGGAATTCGATCGTGGTTTCGGCGGGGGCCTATGTTTTAATTAAGCTGCAGCCGGTATTTACCCTATCTCCGATCGCTGCCAATGTTTTAATAGTGTTGGGGACAATGACGGCAATCGGTACTTCTCTGATGACCCTATCCCAAATTGATATTAAACGCGCTTTATCCCACTCCACCAGTGCCTATCTCGGTTTGGTCTTTATTGCGGTGGGATTAGGTCATGTGGATATCGCTTTACTAATTTTATTCTCCCATGCGGTCGCAAAAGCCTTATTGTTTATGAGCGCAGGATCATTAATTCTCACCACCAGTAACCAAAATATCACGGAAATGGGGGGAATTTGGGCAAGAATGCCGGCTACAACCATGGCTTTTTTAGGGGGTTCCGCGGGGATGACGGTTTTAATGCCCCTGGGGATGTTTTGGACGTTAAAACGGTGGTTAGGTGGCGAATGGGCGATTCCTTGGTGGTTATTAGCAGTTTTAATCTTTGTTAATTGTCTTAGCATCGTCAATCTCACCCGGGTCTTTCGTTTAGTCTTTTTGGGACAAACCCAAAGTAAAACCCATCGCACCCCGGAAGTGGCCTGGCCGATGGCTTTGCCCATGGTAGCATTGATTTTAATCGCTTTATTGGCCCCGATTATTCCCCTACGTTGGGATTTTTGGCTATCTTTCACCAATCCCCTTCTTAATAACCAGAGTTTTACTATTGTCTGGGGTTTTCCCTTACTGATAGCCTCTGGAGTAATTGGCCTAGTTATCGGGTTAACGGTAGAGTTAAGACGAGCTTGGGCGAGACCAACTGGGTTAATCATCCGATTCCTGCAAGATTTGTTCGCTTATGACTTCTATCTCGATCGCATCTATCAGTTTACCGTGGTTTTAGCGGTAGGCAGCCTGTCAAAAATTACCGCTTGGATCGATCGTTATATTATTGATGGTCTGGTTAATTTAGTCAGTTTAGCGACGATTTTTAGCGGCAGTGCCTTAAAGTATAATGTTTCCGGTCAATCACAATTTTATGTCTTGACTATTCTATTCGGAATAGGGGGATTAATCTGGCTCTTATTAAACGGTCAATGGTCACTGATCACTAATTATTGGTCATCCCTGTTAACTCATTGAACCTCTGTGTATCGGTCCCTAGTCTCGCGGGTGCGGACTAGGGGAGGGCAAAAATCTCCACTCGGTCTATTTGTGTTATAATGGATTGGTCAAAAATGCTGGTGTAGCTCAGTGGTAGAGCAGCTGATTTGTAATCAGCCGGTCGCGGGTTCAAATCCCATCACCAGCTTCTGGGAAAACTAACTGTTTTCATTCCCTACAAGGCTTTATGGCTAAGCTAAGACGCATTTTAACTGCCTATCCTTAGATTAGTTGACCCCCCCAACCCCCCAACCCCCCCCCGACATCGGGGGGGTCTTGCATGAGTGCAAGAGTGCCTCGTCTCAACAAGCAATTTAAATATGCGGGCAGCTTAATTCCGATCAACGGACTGGTTAAACGATCGCACAATCGAGACGATCCGATCAGCTTCCTGATTATTAAACATCCCATCTAGCCCTTCGGGATGGTTATCGGTAAAGGGAGGCTCGTAGAGCGCCCCCGGATTCATAATTCCGTTTTTAGTGAGGATATCGATGATATTTTCGATAAAACGGATTTGATTGGCCGAGAAGTTTGTCCCCTGCAAATAACGGGCAAAAGCTTGTTTAGCCGCTTGGCGTGCCGCTACGCGGATCCCTGCGGGATCGAGTCCGACGATTTCCAGGATCAGAAGCTTGAGGCTTTTTGTCGGGCCAAAAACCTCCTCAAAACGCTGACGGCTCTCAATTTCTGCGGCCGAAAATAGCATCTCCTCTAGAGCAGATAAATCCCTGTCCGTTAGGGGGATATTGCGCTTCAGCTTGGCAATTGCCAGGTGATCCTGATGCTGACGGATATAGGACTCCACTTTCCGGCGATACTGTTCACGACTAAAACCGGTCTGATGGGTGGGAATATCGACAATCTGCACCGCTCCCATCTCATCGACAAAATCGGTGATCACGATCTGCTGCTTTTGGCGATCGATAAACTTGACCAGATCCCGGACACGCACCCGAATCCCCTCCACCATTGACGGCGTTGCTCTAGTCCACCAGTTTTCCGCCTGCACCTCGCGAATAAAGACCAATTGCCCCTTAATCATCGGTATATCGGGTTTAGTCTCCAGTTGACAGAGAATATCGCGCACTTTGTCCCGCAATCGCTCATAACTACGGTCGGCCTTGAGAATGGCTAATTGCAGTTTCACACAGAGAAGATCAAATTCCTTGGCTAGGGGATCCTCATTCGGCAAACCATTGGGTAGGCTGGCTAAGGAGTCGGCAATAGTGGCCACGTCCTCCTGACTCAGGTTGTTCCAACGATCGCGCTGACTAAAGGTTTCCACCTGCGGCAAGCGACGACGCACCAGAAAATTATCCCGGGGCATGGTGGCGATGTGTTGATGGAGTGCATCGAGCAAACTCGTGTATAGGTCGCCGGATCGATCGACTTTGTAACTAGAGGACTGCTCTCTCGCTCTAGGGGTTGCGCTTTGCTTGCAGGGAGCGAGGCGGGTTGCCAACTCGAGGCGATGTTTAACTAGGCGACTGGTGAGGCTTTCGGGTATTTTCTCCCTTGTTTCATCGATATCCTGCTGGAAATACTCGAAATTACCGCAGAGGTCGAAGACCAGAAACTCGGTTTTATCGTTGCCAGGACCGAACAAATCCTGACAGAGACGAGTCCCGCGCCCGATCATCTGGTTAAACTTCACCGGGGAGAATACGGGCTTAAAAAACACCAGATTGACCACTTCTGGCACATCTACGCCGGTATCGAGCAGATCCACCGAGACGGCGATAATTGGTTCTTTATTGACCTCGCTAAAGTCGTCTAGGAGACTTTGGGCGTAATTGTCGTGACTGTCAATAATTTTGGCAAAATGACCTTTGTAGTGAGGATAGTTACTATTAAAGCGATCGCAGATAAATTGGGCGTGTCGGTGATTACGGGCAAAAATAATCGTTTTACCCAATCGATCGCCACTGTTGACCTTTAGCCCCCGTTCCATCAAAATTCTTAACGCTTGATCCACGGTGTCGATATTAAATAACCATTGATTAAGGGCAGCTGCGTTAATTTCCCGCGGTAGTTCGCCGCTTTCCTCGTCGCGAAACTTCTCCTCGTAGGCCAGCTGCTCCTCCGGGGTTAGCTCGCTGTATTTAACCCCGGTACGCAGGAATTTAAACGGCACAGTAACACCCTTGGGAGGTACAAGATGGCCATCCTTAACTGCATCCTCTAACTCGTAGGCGAAGGTAGGAACCCCCTGCTGTAGCTGGAAAATGCGGTAGGTATCGCGATCTACTTCCGAGCGTGGTGTGGCAGTTAGTCCCACCAGCAGAGCATCGAAATAGTCGAAAATTTCGCCGTATTTGCGATAAATGGAGCGATGAGCCTCATCGACGATCACGAGGTCAAAATAACCCACCCCAAACAGTCGCCCATTTGCATCCATGCGATCGATGGCGTTGAGTATGGTTTGATAGGTGGAGAGGATGACGTTAGCCCCCGTCACGTCTTTGCTACGGGTCAGATGCAGGACGGTAACGCTGGGTAGATGACGCTGAAAGGCGCGGTATGCTTGCTTTAATAGGGCATTGCGAACGGCAAAGCCGCGCCAAAGGCGAACAGCCAGAAACAGGACTCGGTTTACCCAATTGGCGCTCTTGAGCAGTTCCACCAATGCGAACGGCAAAGCCGCGCCAAAGGCGATCGCAGTTCGGGTTTTGCCGGTTCCGGTGGCCATAACCAACAGGGACTTACGGGCGCACTTTTCTTCAAAGGTTTCGGTGATACGGCGGATGGCCTCTTTCTGGTAGGGACGGCCGACAATATCCTCGTTAATGGCGGTGTTGCTGAGGCGTTTACGGTGGGAACGGCGGAAAATTAGCCGTTCTAGCTCGGTTTTTCGCAGGAAACCGAGGACGGGACGGGGGGGATAGGTGAGATCATCCCAGAGATAGGTTTCATAGCCGTTGCTGTAGAAAATAACGGGGCGTTGGTTGTAGTCTTTTTCTAAGCAGTCGGCGTAGAGTTTGGCCTGATTTTGGCCGCTGTCGGGGCTTTTGCTGCTGCGTTTTGCCTCCACGAGGGCGAGGGGTTTGCCGTCGTCGCCCCATAGTACATAATCGACGAAACCGCGCCCAGTATCCCCCGCTTGTTGGATGGGCATCCCCCACACCTCGAACTCTGTGGCGTTGGGGGCTTTGGTATCCCAGCCGGCTTCTTTGAGTAGTACATCGATCAGATAATGGCGGGTGTCGGCTTCGTTGTAGTCGTGTTTGTCGGCGATCGCTTGATTTTGGGCGAGGAGGGCATCCCGTTCGGCCCTAGCGGCTGCCAGTTCGGCCTCGGTTTGGCGCTGTTTGGCCTCTGCAATTTGGCGCAGGGTATCGCTTTGGGAAAGGCGTTTTTCTAGGTCTTGCAGTTCTTTTTGACTGGGGACGGCGAAACTGGGAATTTTATGGCAATCAAAGCTAATATCGCCCAATTCTCGCCCATTCTGCCCATAGTAGCGCACCAGCCAGTAGGTGAGATGAAAGAGTTCCTCGATCAGGTGCAGGGAGTCGCGATCGCTGATGGGGCTGGTATGGTGGGCGGCGTTGTTGCCGATTCTGTGGATGGTGCGAATTTTGCCGAAAAGTCCTGGTTTAAGGTTATCTTTAAAGGTTTGCTCGTGGATGAGAGCGCCTAGGTTACTTTCCAGGGGCGGTTGCAGGTAGGGGTCGTTTTCATAGAGCCAGCAGACCATTTGTTCTAGGACAAAACGGGTATAGAAGCAACTGGCCCGGGGGTTGCTGAAGACTAATCCCTCGGACTGGGCCGCGTGTTCGTACAGTTGCGGGAATTGATCTCGCAGGAAGGAGAAGTTTGATGCCATATTGCGCTCTCCAGTCTATAAGTCTATTATCCCCAAAGTTTTGGCTATCTCTATATTTTACTTGGTTATTGTTTAACAATTGTATAAAAAAACAGCAAGTTCGGTTATTTTATCCGCACAGAAAACGGGTTTCTCCGAGAAACCCGTTTTCTACTCAAATAATCAGTTTTTAATAACCAGATTTAGTATTAGTTAATTGTCCAACGGTCTTTTTTAATGGCATTTCCCACAAGATTATGGTAGTAATCCACGGGATGCTATGGCTACAGTTCCCCGCGAAAGGCGCGTTGTAAAAGGGAGTTGAAGAGATTGTTATAGTCTCCCAGCCCATCACTTAGGTGCTGAGACATCATCCTCGTATAACTGACGAATTCATCAAATCGATGCTGAGTTTCAATATCAGGTAACAGAATTGGAATTTTCAAGAACTCAGAAGCACTAAAATTTGACATATTTATCGATGGCTTCGCCTTTTCAAGCAAATACCTTTTGCCATAGTTACTGTTCAAAAAAGCCGATACATATTCAGAATTAGCCTTCGATTTATCAAAACGAACGCGAATCAAATATCCAGCGTATGCAAATTTCCCATCGCTTCTCCAGACAGCAGTTTTGCCAACAAGTTCAGGACTATTAGTTCTGTTAAAGAGTAAATCACCTCGTTTAACCGTAAACTTATCTTCATCCTTGGGCGGTATTTGACACCATTTAAGTGAATTAAGATCGATTTCTCCCGAATAAGTAATGTTATTCATTCGTAAAATAGGAAGGCCGCCCATTACCTCTTGAGACTTCTCGGCAGTTCCATACTGTGTCTCTACGACAATCTTTTTCATAGAGCAGATCTCCCACCCTTTCGGATTAGTAACAGGATCACCGAACATCTCTAGAAATGTCGATTTTAACAACTCCTCAGTCAACCGAATCGCCTCTTTGCGCTTGCGTCGCACCCCATCCGCTTTATCTAAAATTGCCGCAATTCTTCGCTGTTCTTCGAGGGGTGGGAGGGGGATTTTTAGCTTCTCGATAGTTGATTTTCTGATGGCTGGAACAGTCGTTTTTCCCGCAAGATGATAAAAATCAAGTGTTCTTAAGTAAAAATACAAATAAGTTGTATCGACCCTTTCTTCTTGTGGAATAACCCCCATGACGTTGTTATCAAATAACATAGGTCGGGTTGATACTGCTCTGAAATTTTGGCGTATAGCTTCACCAATCTTTGCAAATACAATAGTACCCGTAGGAAATGGAGTGAATTTTAATGTGGACAAGTCCTCATTTTTTACCCAGTTAGGAGCATCAGAAATAAACTGTTCTCCACTTCGCGCTCTGTTAGATATATCTCCTACTTTCGCAAAGGGAAAATCCCCGCTTTCGCAGCCTTGCATTGATATCGGGAAACCAACACCGGACTTTATTTCGGCAATCTCTTCCAAAAGGACATCTCGAAAGGTTGTGGTTCTCATCCCAACATCTCCTTTAACGCGTGTAAAACCTGATCAATCTTATTTTTAAACATAAATCAAACATCCTTTCGGTTGACTAAAGCGGTGGGTTACGACGGATTGTTAGATTGACTTTAACGCCTAGATTGTCGCCGTCTAACCCACCCTACCAGGAACTCTTCTCCCCCCTTTTTAAGGGGGGTTGGGGGGGATCGGATGGCGCTTTTATTTTAGTCATCACATCCTCTCCAAAACCTGATCAATCTTATTTTCAAACATAAATCAAACATCCTTTCGGTTGACTAAAACGGTGGGTTACGACGGATTGTTAGATTGACTTTAACGCCTAGATTGTTCCACCCTACCAGATCATTGACTTTGATGCTCATTGATCAATCGTTCAACTTCCTGATGCAAGCCAGAAATTTGATTGACAATCACATCCCAAACAACCTCATAATCAACTCCAAAATAGACATGGATCAATCTATCTCGCATTCCTGCCATTCCTCTCCAAGGTACCTGCGGGTTTCTTTGCCTAAACTCATCCGGCAAATTTTTAGACGCTTCTCCAATAATCTCTAGACTTCTCACAAAAGCCCTTTTCAGCAGTTCATCCTTGAAAAAAGCATCTTGGGTTAGCCCTTGAGAATGCTCCAAAATAAACGCCGTCTCCTGTAAAATATGTTGCAAATAGTCTTTAGGAGAACGGGACATATTCCACCTCATCGAGAATTCGTTGTCCAAAAAAAGGACTCAATGACTCAGGTGTAACCAGATCCACACTCCGACCAAACAAGTCCTCCAAAAAGAAACATAAATCCATAAAATTATTAAACGTTTTCATCCCGGGTTGAAACACCACCAAAATATCCACATCGCTCTTCTCTGTCGTCTGCTCTGTCCGAAAAGATCCGAACAAACCACAGCGACTAACTCCCAATCGCCGTAATTCCCCTTGATTTTGCTCTAGCAGACTAATTACCTGTTGCTTTGTCGTTACAGTCATAGCGTAACCCCTTCCCGTCGTATGTTGTCAAGAAATGGATTATCTCCGCTCTGGAACTTTGCCGCAGAGATAAAATGACGGGAAACAACCACATTATAATCAAGGCAAAGCCTAGCGATAAATTCACTCGTGCGGTCAATTTCCTGATAGGGATCCACCACACCAGAAAGAATGACCAAAAGATCGATATCAGAATCTTCCCGTCCATCTTCCCGTGCTTGGGAACCGTAAAGGACAATTTTCTGTAATTGGTTTTGATAGAGCAGATGGAAATAATCTTTTATCTCCCGCAGAATAACCTCTAGCTGTAGATTTTTCATAACACCCCCTCCAGTGCGTAGGACTGAATTAGCACCTCTGCCGAAATATTGCAGATTTGATGCAGTTGCCGAATCATCTCCAGCGATAGGGGCTGTTGGCGGTTTAATACTTGATTTACCTGTTCCTGATCGCCGAGAATAGGTATCAGAACCTGAGCGTCTAATCCTCGGCTCTCTAGATAAAACCGAATCGCTTCGATAGGATCCGGTAGAGGGATGGGAAAATGTTCCCGTTCATAGGCATCAACCAGTGTGGCAAGCAAATCTAAGCGCGCTGCTTCTGGTGTCCCCGGAGGTACTTCCAGAAGCGACTCAATCTCCAGTAAAGCCGCCTCATACTCGGATTCGGTTTTGATAGGATGTAGGTCTAATGGCTGTAGATTTTTCATCTCCTAATCTCCTAACATCTCCTCTAATGCGTCCAAATCCTGACGAATATCAGCCTCTAAAGCCCTTAACTTCTGTAAAATCACCTTTGGAGGCTCATAGCTCACCTCTTCGTACTCTATCTCCTTATAACGGTTAATTGATAGATCATAAGCATTGGCCTGAATCTCCTCGCGAGGCACAAAAAACGCCTTCGCTTTGCGGTTGGTGTCCTGAGTGGAGTCGCGATTATGCCAACAGCGCAGCAAATCCGGGATATCATTATCGGCGATCGGTTGGCGTTTATCATCGAGAGAGAAACCATCCGCCATCATGTCATAAAACCAAACGAAGTCAGTCCCCTTTTCTTTTACCCCCAGCTTCGTAAAGATGAGAATCGCGGTAGATACCCCCGCGTAAGGTTTAAACACCCCCGACGGCATCGATATCACCCCCTCTAGCTTATGTTCTTCCACCAAGATGGTGCGGATGTCCTTATGGGCCTTCGACGAGCCAAATAGCACCCCATCCGGCACAATTACCGCGCCTTTTCCCCCCGTCTTCAGCAACCGCAAAAACAGGGCCATGAATAATAACTCGGTTTTAGTGGTGTCGATGATTTTCGATAAATCCTTGGCAATAGTAGATTTCTCCAGCGAACCCTTAAACGGTGGATTAGCCAGAATCATGGTAAAACTATCCTCTACCCCGGCGTGATCCTCTGAGAGGGAATCCCGGGCCTCGATAATCGGCTGCTCGATACCGTGTAACATCAGGTTCATACTGCCAATGCGTAACATCGTCGCATCGAAATCAAAACCGTGGAACATTTGGTTATTGAAATGCTCTAGGTTGCCGCGTTCATGGAGCAATCGTCCCCCCTCGCTGTCCTTTAACTCCCGCACATACTCGGCAGCCGCTACTAAAAAGCCTCCTGTGCCACAGGCCGGATCACAGATAACCTCCCTCGGTCCGGGTGCTAATAACTCCACCATCATTTTGATAATATGGCGCGGCGTGCGAAACTGTCCGTTAGTCCCGGCTGTACTCAGTTTTGAGAGCATATACTCGTAAAGGTCGCCCTTGGTGTCGCGATCCTCCATCGGGATTTTTTCAATTTGCTCGATTACTGTTGCCAGTAGTGCCGGGGAGGCGATGAGAAATACCGCGTCCTTCATGTGTTTAGCGTAGGTGCTACCCTTGGAGAATTGCCCCAGATCTTTGATAAAGGGAAACGCTTCATCCCGGACAATCTGGAGCATTGTCTCGGCATCATCGATGTTTTTGAAGTGGGACCAACGGATATGCTGTTGGCTGGGGGGAAAGGTGGGATTTTCGAGGTTTTCGCCTAATCGTTAGGATTTACGCTCCTTAGCTAGTTCTAGGTCATCTAGGCGTTTGATAAAGAGTAAATAGGAAATCTGCTCGATTACCGAAAGCGGGTTACTAATGCCGTTATTCCAGAAGGTTGTCCAAAGTTTATCTATTTTGGATTTTAATTCGCCGGTGATCATCGCTGTTTATTTGTTCACTGCTTTTAATATTGCAGTAATATTGTACTGAAAATCGGGGGTTTTCTTGGGTTTTCTGGGTAAAATATATTCTAATACTAAATCTGGTTATTAAAGACTGATTATTTATTCCCCTTTTTGCATGAGTGCATGAGTAGAAAACGGGTTTCTCGGAGAAACCCGTTTTCTGTGCGTTACTCAACGGATTTAGTATAACCAGCTACTTAGCATCATTGGATTTTACTAACATTGAGAATACTTAAACCAATGATCTTATCCCCTTGATAACGAATAATCACATCATTATCTGTTAATTCGCTATCATCCGCAGGTAAAGATGGTTGATAAAAATTGATATACAAAACATCTGCTTTTGCATCATAAGCTGTCCAAAAATCTTGCTGAGGCAGAGCGTGAATCATCTTGGCGAAGTTAAGATAGGATTGAATATTAATGCTAGTTATGGCCATATTTGTTGCCTCTTGGTTAATTCACGAAGACGACGGGTTAAATAAGCAGTAATAATAAATCCCCCCTCTGATAATTCCCGATAAACAACGATTAGATATTTTCCAGAAACTATTTGTTTAACTGCCAACAATTCCTGCTGGTTTCCTACTAGGATTTTCTCAGGATAGCGAATGGTTTCCAATATCTCCGCTTGATAGGATACTAATTCACTATGTCCACTGATAATGTGTTTCCATCTCTCCTCTGTCAGACGAATTAAAACCCCATTCTGAGAAGTTACATGAAGATTCATAGGTTCCGATTCAGTGTAAATAGACCTTTAAACCACACTTTCAACCCAACCTAACCTTATTCCACCGTGACACTTTTGGCTAAATTGCGCGGCTGATCCACATCTAAACCGCGACGGGCTGCAATATGATAGGAGAGCAATTGTAGGGGAACTACTGTTAAAATTGGCGATAATAATTCCTCAATTTCCGGCACACATAAGACATCATTAAAGACTTTCGGCGCTTCCGTATCACTGTCGGCAACTACTCCCAATAACCGCGCATCCCTTGCTTTTGCTTCCTGTGCATTGGAGAGAACTTTATCATAAACTATCCCCGGCATCGCAATCGCTACTACGGGAACTTTTGCATCTAAAAGCGCAATTGGTCCGTGTTTCATTTCTCCGGCTGGATAGCCTTCCGCATGAATATAACTGATTTCTTTGAGTTTTAAGGCCCCTTCTAAGGCAATGGGGAAATTAATCCCCCGTCCCAAAAAAATAAAGTCCTGGGTGTCATTAAATTCATGGGCTAATTCTTCGATCGCTTTTTCCTGTTTTTCTAAGACAGTTTCGATCAACCTTGGCAGCGATCGCATTCCGTTAATAATTTGCTCGATTCTCTCTAAAGACAAAGTTTGACGACGATAGGATAAATCCAAAGCTAAGAGATAAAAACCCAATAATTGTGCCGTAAAACTCTTAGTTGCCGCCACCCCAATCTCAATCCCCGCTTGGGTATTAATAATCTGATCGACCATTTGTGCTAGGGTACTTTCGGGGCGATTAGTAATCCCGATAATCCGGGCTTGATATTTTTTTCCTAACCCTAAACGACGCTGTTTTTCCGTTTCCAACGCCGCTAAAGTGTCGGCTGTTTCCCCCGATTGCGTCACCCCGATGGTTAAAGTATTGGGCATCAGGGGGGTGGGTGCATAGCGAAATTCCGAGGCGTACTGTACCCTTGTCGGAATACCTGCCAACTGCTCAATCAAGTATTTACCCACTAAACTAGAGTGCCAACTGGTTCCACAGGCTAAAATCTGAATATGTTCTAAATTATCGTAAATTTCCTCAGAAAAATTAAGATTTATCGGGTTGACATTATCCCCATTTTGTGCTGTCCAATGGGGATGGAGATAGGTCCCTAAACAGTCGCGCACCACTCCGGGTTGTTCGTAGATTTCCTTGAGCATGAAGTGACGATAACCCTGTTTTTCTACAGTGGTCGGACTCCAATCGAGGACTCTGGGGCTTTTACGGACTCTTTTCCCTTCAAAATTATAAATTTCTACTCCCAAGGGTGTTAAGCGAGCGATTTCGCCATTATCCAGGGACAGCACTGCCCGGGTATGGGGAACCAAAGCACTGACATCGGAGGCACAGAAAAACTCTCCTTGACCGAAACCGATGATTAAAGGGGCGTGTTGCCGCACGACAATCAATTCATCGGGATAATCGGGACTAATCACCCCTAGGGCAAAAGCACCCTCTAAACGCTCAATTGCCCTTAAAACTGCCTTGAGGAAAGGACTTACCCCCAAGTCTTCTTCATCGCTAGGTTTAGGTAGATAACTGGCGATTAGATGGGGAATAACTTCTGTGTCGGTTTCCGAGTCAAATATACAGCCTTTTTCCTTTAATTCTGTTCTTAATGCCTGAAAATTTTCGACAATGCCATTCTGTACCACTGCCACCCGTTGACTATTATCGGTGTGGGGATGGGCATTACTTTCTACGGGTTTGCCGTGGGTTGCCCAACGGGTGTGACCGATGCCAATTTGGGAGGGATTAACTTCCTGTTCTAATTTTTCCCGCAGATTGTAGAGTTTTCCCTGGGCGCGGACTCGATGTAATTCACCTTCGAGAATTGTGGCAATCCCTGCCGAATCATAACCCCGATATTCTAAACGTTCCAATCCAGCTAGGAGAATATCGATCGCTGTTTGGGTCCCGATATAGCCAACAATTCCGCACATTCTTTCCCTGACCCCATTTAGGCTAAGTCCAATCTATTCTATCGCAAGCGTGACGCTTGTTTGCTTAGAGGCTCAAGACGCAGGGGCAAGGGCAAAGTTTCCCCTATAGGAGATTGGGGTGTGGAGTGTGGGGAGAACAAATAAAAGTAATATAAATCACTCAGCAGCATATTTTGTTCTTTTTGTCAAAAAAACTTTTTCTTTGCAACAAAACTACACAATTAATTGATCAACGGGTTGGCTTTTAAAAGTCTCTTTAATCGCCAGTTATTGCCGTTGCTGAATAGGTAAGTGTATATTTAGCAAGGGTTTTCAGGATCAACAGATAGCAAAAACCCCAAAAAGCACAGAAAAAGCCATCGTTTCATACTGCGAAATTATACCATAATCGCTGGAAGTATTGCAACCTCGTAAACAAATGAGAATTATTTTCAATAAATTCTTAAGAAAAGATAAATATTGCGAAATGTAAATTTTAATATTCTCAACTATTAACGGCTGTTTGATATAAAAAACTTATAAAAGGTAATTCAGTCACCGAATCTGCTGCGATGTGTCTAGAAAATTGACATCTCCCCGTTCTCAAGAAATGGGGATTCTAATCGGTGACTAGAAGCGGGTTGAAACTGCGCTTCTACTCGATTACGATATATTTTAGAAAGCCTGTCTAAGTAGGTTGATTCATGAATCAACCTACTTAGCAGGACGTTTTGACAAATTTTCAGCTATTTATTCCGACTGAAATCGACTAAAAACGTTGCCAGATAAGGATTTTAGAGAATGACATTTCAGAGAATGAAACAGCCCTACCCGATGTCGGGGGAGCAAGGGGGGATTGGGGGAGATGTAGCTCATCTAAGAATAGGCGGTTAAGATGCGTCTTAGCTTACCTAACTTCACGACAGGTTAATGGTAAGTATTCAAACTTAATCAGTCTGATTTGCCCCTAAGTAAGGAAAATTTATCGAAACTATCACAAACAGTGCTAACCAATGAATCATATTTTTTCTAGCATCGATTTTCAGGCAATTAAAAATAACCCTAGCTTTAAGGAAGACAGCGTTAGAGAGGTGATTATTTTACCTCTTTTAACAAGTTTGGGCTACCAAGAGGATAATATCGAAAGAAGTAAAACCCTACGGCATCCCTTTTTAAAGGTTGGTAGTCAAAAACGTCCGATAAATTTAATTCCTGACTATGTTCTCAAAGTTAATCAAAGTTATGCTTGGGTATTAGAGGCTAAAAAACCAACGGAAAATATCTACGAAGGTGATTCAGTAGAACAGGTCTATAGTTATGCGACTCATCCTGAAATCAGAAGCAATTATTTTGCTCTTTGCAATGGCCTAGAATTTAGTTTATTTAAAACCCTCGATACCAGTACACCTATCTTATATTTTTCTCTTGATGCAATTGCCGATAGTTGGCAAGAGTTGACCCAGTATTTAGCCCCAGATAGATTTCAAGTGGGGAAAAGTTTTACCTATCAAAACCATTCCCAAATTACTCGGAAAACTTTTGACTACTCAAGTCGTCCCTTGTTAGAACCAATTGAGGTAAAAAAACAACAAGCTAAAAGACATTTTGGGGTGCATGGATATTTTACTAAACAAGCATGGAATGTGGTGGCAGAATATATTAAAAACTTTAGTCAACCGGGGGATGTAATTCTGGATCCCTTTGGGGGTAGTGGAGTGACGGCAATTGAAGCTTTAATGAATAACCGCAAAGCGATTAGTATTGATATTAACCCTCTGGCTATTTTTCTTGTTAATTCTTTAATCACTCCTGTTGACTTTGATGATTTAAGTCAAGCTTTTGAACGAGTTAAATTAGCTTACCAAGAGCGAGAACCGCAAACCAAAGAAGAAATAACAAAGGCACTCAATACCTATCCCTATCCCCAAGGCTTGAAACTGCCTAAAGGTTCCGATGTGGCTACTGTTGAACAGTTATTTAGTAACAAACAATTAGCTCAACTAAGTTTATTAAAACATCTGATTAAACAAGAATTAAACGAGAATGTTAGAGAGTCTTTAATGTTAATGTTTTCTGGCCTATTAACTAAAGCTAATTTAACTTATCATAACAATAATCAAAGACCTGCATCTGGACAAGGAAATGCTTCAGTTTTTCAATATTACCGTTATCGCATAGCACCTCAACCTGTAGAAATTGATATTTTTACTTACTTTGAATTGAGACTAAAAAAGATAGTTGCCGCTAAAAAGGAGATGACTTATTTTATTAATAAAAACACCATCAACCGTGCCAAAATTGTTAAGGGTACAGCTACCAACTTAAGTTTTATTGAAAATGAAAGCGTTGATTATATTTATACCGATCCTCCCTACGGAAAGAAAATTCCCTACTTAGATTTATCGGTGATGTGGAATGCTTGGTTAGATTTAGAAGTGACAGAAAAGGACTATCAATTAGAAGCTATTGAAGGTGGAACAATCCAAAAAAGTAAACAGGAATATAATCAATTAATTGCCCAAAGTATTCAAGAAATGTATCGGGTTTTGAAATTTGAGCGATGGTTATCCTTTGTCTTTGCTCACAAAGATCCTGAGTTTTGGCATTTAATTTTAGATACGGCAGAAAGTTGCGGATTTGAATATGTGGGAGCAGTGCCACAAAAAAATGGACAAACTAGCTTTAAAAAGCGGCAAAATCCCTTTACAGTTTTATCAGGACAGTTAATTATTAATTTTCGGAAAGTTCCTACTCCCAAAGCAGTAATGAAAGCTAACTTAGGCATGGATATCACCGAGATTGTCATGCAAACTGTTGAAGGAATTATTGCGAAAAATGATGGGGCAACCCTAGAAGAAATTAACGATGAATTGATTATTAAAGGTTTGGAATTAGGGTTTTTAGATTTACTAGCAAAGGAGTATTCAGACTTGACTCCAATTTTGTTAGATAATTTTGATTATGACGAAAAGACTGAACTATATACCATCAAAAAAGACAGTAAGTTTAAGTCAAAAATCGATGTTAAATTGAGAATTAAATACTATTTGATTAGCTATTTGAGAAGGATGGAAAGAGATAATAAAAGCTCTAGCTTTGATGATATTGTTTTTAATATATTACCTCTGTTAAAAAATGGCACAACTCCCGAAAATCAGACGATTTTAAATGTTTTAGAAGACTTAGCTGAGAGAGTTGGTGATGATAACTGGCGCTTAAAACAAGAAGGACAATTGAGTTTATTTTAAATTTAACGTTAATGAACTTTGACGCTCCCAGTAAAACTAAATACCCGATCCCCCTACCTTCGACATCCCCCTTAAAAAGGGGGAAAAGGGGGAAAAGGGGGAACTTAAATGGGATAATTCGGTGTGTAATTTTTATGAGCGAGAATTAGTACAAGACTCAAAATAGATGGACTCCTAGCACACTTTGTTCTTTTTGTCAAAAAAACTTTCTCTTTGCAACAAAACTACACAATTAATTGATCAACGGGTTGGGTTTTAAAAGGCTCTTTAACCGCCATTTATTGCTGTTGCTGAATAGGTAAGTGTAGATTTAGCAAGGGGTTTCAGGATCACCAGACAGCTAAAAACCCCAAAAAGCACAGAGAAACCCATCATTTCATACTGCGAAATTATACCATAATCGCTGGAAGTATTGCAACCTCGTAAACAAATGATAATTATTTTCAATAAATTCTTAAGAAAAGATAAATATTGCGAAATGTAAATTTAAATATTCTCAACTCTTAACGCTTTTTTGATATAAAAAACTTATAACAAGTAACTTAAGTCACAGAATCTGCTGCGATGTGTCTAAAAAAGTTTGAATTTTTGAGGGACTATCAATGGTTAAAACAATTAATTAACGTTTAACCATTGATTCTGAGAGAAACTTTAAACAGGAGTGACAACTGCTGTTAAAGCGGCAGTAACCGCGTCCATCGATTGATTACCGTCGATATGGTTAAGAGTCCCTTTTTGACCGTAATAATCTAAAACGGGGGCAGTTTGGTCGATATAAACCTGTAGGCGACGGGCGATCGTTTCTTGAGTATCATCTTGACGACCGCGTTGCATGAGACGTTCAATCAAGACCGTATCCGGTACAGCCAAATTAACCACATAAGTGTAACTATCAGCCAATTCTTCCAGTAATGCGTCTAAAAAGCTCGCCTGTGCCACCGTGCGGGGAAAACCATCAAGAATCCAACCCTTAGCACTGTCAGGCTGTTTTAAACGTTCCTGAATTAAACCTAATAACAACTCATCGGGTACTAATTCGCCCTTTTCCACATAAGCTTGTGCTTGCTGACCAAGTTCTGTCTTCTCTGTAATTGCTTGACGTAAAATTTCACCGGTAGAAATATGGGGAATCGTCAGAGATTCCGCTAATTTTGCCGCTTGGGTCCCTTTTCCCGATCCGGGCGGTCCCAAAAATATCACACCGATCCGTTTGCTCATGGATTAAATATAGGGTTTTAAGGTAAAAAATAACCAGTAACCGCTAAAAGGTCACTGGCTGACTATCTAACTACCGTTTAATCATGTCCTCATAGCGTTGAGACATGACATAGGTTTGAATTTGTTTCGCAGTATCGATCGCCACCCCCACCAGAATTAACAGGGAAGTTGCCCCCAAACCGCGAAAAGTGGTGACACCGGTAGCGCTTTCTACTACAGTCGGCACCGTAGCCACCAAACTTAAAAACAGAGCGCCCAAAAGGGTGAGACGATTCAGCACCCCTTCCAGATAATTAGTAGTAGCGGTTCCCGGACGAATCCCCGGAATACTGGCCCCCATTTTTTTCAGGTTTTGGGACATATCTTTGGGGTTAACGATCAGGGAAGCATAGAAGAAACTAAAACCGAGAATTAGTAAGCTATAAAACGCCACATAACCCCAACTATCGGGACGCAGGGCATTAACCAACTGGACTAAAACCTGACCGACCGGGTTATCCGTGGGTAAAGCTTGCACCAATTGGAAAGGTAACACCAACACTGCCGAGGCGAAAATAATCGGCATCACGCCCCCTTGATTGAGTCGTAGGGGTAGATAACTGGTTCTTTCCCGATAGAGACGACGACCCACCTGACGACGGGCAGAAACAATCGGAATCCGACGGGTTCCTTCCTGAACAAAAACAATGCCGATAATCATCACCAAGAAAACCAGCAAGAGAATCACCACTTGAGCGATCGCTTGTCGGCCACCCTGTTGAGCAAAAGTAATCGTATCACCGAGGGTTTTTGGTAAAACAGCAACAATGTTGACAAAAATCAGCAAAGATGCTCCATTTCCCAGACCGCGTTCCGTAATCAGTTCCGAAATCCACATCACGAACATAGAACCGGCCACTAAAGCGAGAACCGTAGCGGCGATCGAGGGTAAAGTTCCAGCCACAACGCCGTTAGCCACCAATAAACCGAGAGTAATGCCGATACTTTGAATAATTGCCCAACCAAAGGCAATATAACGGGTAATTTGGGCAATTTTTCGCCGTCCTGCTTCTCCTTCATTTTTCTGTAAATCTTCCAAAGAAGGAAGGGCAGCGGTGAGCAGTTGCACGATAATTGAGGCGTTGATATAGGGAAGAATGCCTAGTGCAAAAATCCCTAACGTCGATAATCCTCCCCCGGTAAACAGGTCAAGGATTCCCAAAGCGGCGTTACCTTGAATAATTTCTGCTAATCTTGCCCGATCCAAACCGGGTATCGGTACAAACATCCCAAAACGGAGCAGAATCAGTAAACCCAATGTAACCAACAAGCGACCGCGTAAACCGGCCGCCTGTGCCATTTGCATAAACGTTTCCTGTGCCGTGGGAGCCTTATCACGACTGACGACCATTAACAGTTACCTCTAGTGCAGTTTTTTTTATGGGAAAAAGTAATCGAGGGGGAAAACTTTCTCGATTTTTTTAAGATTTCCCCTGTCTTTCTTATGATATAGCAATCAGGTCTTGGGGGTTGGGTGTTAGGGTGTGGGGGGGTCACTGCGTGCGCGTTGCGGGGGAAGGATAAATAAAAATAATCTCCTGTCTCCCGTCTGTCTCCCGTCTCCCGTCTCCTGTCTCCTGTCTCCTGACTCCTGTGGAACTTATATTTCTTCCCAAGTACCTTGAGCGGCGGTAATTTTCTCTTTGGCACTATTGCTAAAAGCGGCGGCCTTCACCTTGAGGGGAACGGTAATTTCACCATCACCTAAAACTTTTAAAGGGCCGTCGTTGCTGGTGAGAATGTTAGCTTTTAGGAGACTTTCCAGGGTAACTTCCGTATTAGCGGGTAAAGAAGCCAATTTTTTCAGATTAACGATCGTGTATTGACGGGGGTTAACCAAAGGAAAATGCTTTAATTTGGGAACCCGACGATAGAGGGGCATTTGTCCCCCCTCAAAACCGGGACGAGTCCCCGTCCCAGAGCGAGATTTTTGTCCGCGCATTCCCAGACCGCAACTAGCACCCTGGCCGGCCGAGACACCCCGTCCCACACGACGACGACGTTTAGTGGACCCCGGTTGGGGGGCGATTTCGTGGAGTTTCATGGTGATTTCTTTATGTGTACAAATGTTCTATAGATACGCCTCGATCCTTAGCCACTTCCGAGAAAGTGCGGAGAGTTTCCAGGGCGTTAACAGCGGCTCTAGCGTTATTGAGAGGGTTATCGCTACCGAGTTGTTTAGCGAGGATATTTTTCACCCCAGCTAATTCCAAAACGGTACGGACAGCACCCCCAGCAATAACCCCAGTCCCCGGAGCAGCCGGACGCATGAGCACTTGAGCGCCACCGGAAGCGCCCCGGGTAAGGTGAGTGATGGAACTAGCTTTAGTTAAGGAGACTTCAATTAGTTGTTTTTTGCCATCGGCCACGCCTTTACGGACGGCCCCGATCACATCCCCTGCTTTGCCGACTCCCACTCCCACCTGGCCGTTTTCATTACCGACCACGACGATAGCCCGGAAGCTGAGTTTTTTACCACCCTTAACCACTTTACTAACCCGGCGGATCTGGATGACCCGCTCTTGCCAAGTGGTTTCTTTTTCTTTTTCGCGGTTGCCTTTGCGACGTTTTGCCATAGTTTTATCAGTGTTGAAAGGATATTTTAGAAGTTTAAGCCAGCTGACCGAGCCGCTTCTGCTAAGGCTTTGACGCGACCGTGATAGAGATTGCCACCGCGATCAAAAACCACTTGTTCGATGCCTCTTTCTAGGGCCCGTTGGGCCACCAGTTTACCCACGGCAGCCGAGGCTTCTTGGGTAGCGGTGGACTCTAATTCCCCGCGCAAGGTGGCCTCTAGGGTAGAAGCAGCCGCGAGGGTATGTTGGGCTACGTCGTCGATAATTTGGGCGTAGATGTGGTTATTAGAACGAAATACGGATAAACGCGGCCGTTCAGCAGTGCCACTAAGTTTGCGACGCACACGCTGGTGACGACGACGGACTGATTCTTTGCGACTAAGTTTCATAGTTTATTTTTTAGCTCCTTTACCGCCTTTACCGCCTTTACCGCCAGCTTTACCAACTTTGCGACGGACGACTTCACCAAGATAGCGAATCCCTTTTCCTTTATAAGGTTCGGGGGGACGAACTTCGCGGATTTTAGCGGCAATGTTACCGACCGCTTCTTTGTCGATGCCACTGACGATAACTTGGGTGTTGTTTTCTACAGCTACGGAAACACCATCGGGCATCTCCATTTCCACGGGTTTACTGTAACCAACATTCAGAACTAATTTACTACCCTGCGCCTGGGCGCGGTAGCCCACCCCTTGAATATCGAGGCGTTTTTGAAAGCCCGTAGCGACTCCTTCCACCATGTTGGCTACTAGAGTTCTACAGAGTCCGTGGCGTTCTCTGGCGGTACGGGAATCGTCTTGACGGGTAACGAGGATGGTTTCGCCATCTTTATTGATGGTGACGGCGGTGGGTAGGGTTCTCTGGAGAGTTCCTTTGGGTCCTTTCACCGTCACAGTAGCACCATCGATATCGACGGTGACTTTATTGGGAATAGGAATCGGGCGTTTGCCAATACGAGACATAACAGTTATCAGTTATCAGTTATCAGTTATCACCGGAAGAGTTATCAGTGGGTCAGCTATCAGGTTTAAACTTGGAAAGGCTGACGGCTGATAGCTTATCCTTGTTTACCAGATGTAGCAAAGGACTTCGCCGCCAACGTTTTGTTTACGCGCTTCGCGATCGGTCATAATGCCTTTAGAGGTGGAAACAATGGCGATGCCAATGCCACCGAGGACGCGCGGTAAGTCTTTACTGTTGGAATAAACTCGCAGTCCCGGTTTACTGACTCTGGTGAGGGTAGTAATGATCGGTTGACGGTTTTTGCCTTTATATTTGAGGGAAAGAACTAATTGAGATTTAATCCCCTCACCCACTTCCTCAAAGTCAGCAATAAAGCCTTCGTCCTTGAGAACTTGAGCAATACTGCGCGTCATCCGCGTGGTGGGAATTTGAGTAGTGGTCTGCCGAACCGCGCAAGCGTTACGGATGCGGGTCAGCATATCCGAGATGGTATCGTTAGCAGACATGAATTACCTGTTTTTCTCCTAAATTGGGATCAACATCAGTGGTCAGTTATCAGTCATCAGTGATCAGTTATCAGTTATCAGATTTGAGTATTAAGTGAGTAGTATTAAATAGCAGTTTCCTGCTGTCTTTCCACTGAATCACTGTTTACTGTTTACTGTTTACTGTTTACTGATCACTGTTCACTTATTTACCGGTCACTGTTTACTTTTCTCTTGATTGATTTATCTAAAGGGCATTCCCATCTCTTTGAGGAGGGCGCGTCCTTCTTCGTCGTTTTTAGCGGTGGTGATGATTGAGATGTCCATCCCGCGAATTTGATCGATTTTGTCGTATTCAATTTCGGGGAAGATCAACTGTTCACGAATGCCTAAACTGTAGTTACCACGACCATCAAAACTGTTACCGCTGATACCGCGAAAGTCGCGAATACGTGGTAATGCCAGATTAATTAGACGGTCTAAAAAAGCGTACATTCGATCGCCGCGCAATGTCACCATCACACCCACGGGCATTCCTTCGCGAATTTTGAAGCCAGCGATCGCTTTTTTAGCTCTAGTCACTACCGGTTGTTGTCCGGTGATGGTGGACAGTTCCGCCTTGGAAGACTCCAAAGCTTTGGCATTTTGTGAAGCTTCCCCAAGACCACGGTTAACAGTAATTTTGATAACTTTAGGTACTTGGTGGATATTGGTATAACCAAATTGTTCTTTCAGTTTCGGAACAATGGTTTCTTGATAGGTGGTTTTTAGTTTTTGGCTCATAGTTTTTCTGCTTACTTTTCCTGGGCTTGGTCAGGAACTAGAATTGATGGGAAACTAATCAATAATTTCGCCAGTTTTCTTCAGTATCCGCACTTTCCGACCGTCTTCGGTAAAGGTATAACCCACCCGACTGGCGATTTTTTTCTTCTCGGAATAAAGCATCACTTTGGAACTGTGAATCGGTGCTTCGTAGGTAAGGATTTGACCCGATTCTCCTTCCTGTTGGGGTTTAGTATGTTTGGTGCGGATATTAACTCCCTTGACCACCACGGTACTTTCTTGGGGTAAAGCGCGTAAAATTTCGCCCACTTTGCCCTTATCGGAACCGGCGATTACTTGCACAACATCCCCTTTTTTAACGTGCATTTTTTGCCTTTGGGGTGGGGTTTGACTGTTTTTCTTACTCATTTTTTTTGACCTCCGATTGCCCTTATAATTTTGACTTTGATCAGAGAACTTCTGGGGCTAAGGAAACAATTTTGGTGTAGTTTTTATCGCGCAATTCCCGAGCGACAGGACCAAAAACCCGCGTACCTTTGGGATTACCGTCATTATTAATAATCACGGCGGCGTTATCATCAAAACGGATGCTCATGCCGCTATCGCGACGGACGGTTTGACGGGTCCGCACAATCACGGCAGTGACCACATCGGATTTTTTCACGGGCATATTGGGGATAGCGTCCTTAACCACGGCGATAATTTTGTCACCGATGCCACCGTAGGTACAGTTACCTGTTCCCAGCACCCGCAGACACATTAGTTTCCGCGCCCCGCTATTGTCAGCGACATTTAAGTAGGTTTGTTGTTGAATCACGGTTTTTACCTAGGTGAAATTTAATTATCGGTTAATATTTCCGCCACTGTCCAACGTTTGGTTTTACTGAGGGGGCGGGTTTCACGGATACGAACTCGATCGCCTTGTTTGGCTTGATTTTCTTCGTCGTGAGCCTTAAATTTCTGGGTTTTCACGACGATTTTGCCGTATTTAGGGTGAGGAGAGCGGTTTTCAATGGCTACCACTACGGTTTTATCCATTTTGTCGCTGACCACTACCCCAACTCTTTCTTTAACTGCCATAGTGGGTTATGCCTCCGGGGTGGACTGGGCTAGTTGGCGCTCCCGTTCTACGGTCAATAGTTGGCCGAGACGGTGGCGAGTGTGTTTAAATTCGTGGGTTTTTTCCAAGCGACGGGTGGCCTGTTGCAAACGCAATTCAAACAGTTTCTTTTTGGCATCGAGGATAGCGTCGGCGATTTCGTCATCGCTCATCTTCCTCACTGCGGCGATTTTTGGTAGAGCCATTAGACAAAATCCTCCTCGCGAGTGATAAATTTGGTCTTAATCGGTAATTTTTGGGCGGCTAGGCGCATTGCTTCCCGGGCTACTGGTTCAGCTACCCCGGCAATCTCAAACATAATGAACCCCGGTTTAACCACGGCCACCCAGAATTCGGGGGAACCTTTCCCGGAACCCATCCGGGTTTCTGCAGCCCGTTGGGTGACGGGTTTATCGGGAAAAACGCGGATCCAGATTTTGCCACCCCGACGAATATAACGAGTCATTGCTCGTCTGGCGGCTTCGATTTGACGGGAAGTAATCCAACAGGGTTCGGTGGCTTGCAGGGCGAAATCGCCGAAATTAATCGTATTTCCGCCGGTGGCCAGCCCGCGCATCCGTCCGCGCTGTTGTTTGCGGAATTTTGTTCTTTTGGGACTTAACATGAGCTATTTACCACTGATAAATATGAGGGATTAGCCTTCGCTAGAGCGATCTTCAAACTGTTGACGGCGGCGCTGTTGACGGCGCGGTGCTTGAGCGGGAACGGCGGCGGCAATTTCTTCTTGGCCGGGGATAATTTCGCCCTTAAAGATCCAAACTTTCACGCCTAGAATCCCGTAGATGGTGCTGGCGGTTTTATAGGAGTAATCGATATCGGCGCGCAGGGTATGCAGGGGAACTCGTCCTTCCCGCACCCATTCGGTGCGAGCGATTTCTGCCCCGTTGAGACGACCGCTAACTTGAATTTTGATCCCTTTCACTTCGGCCCTCTGCGCCCGTTGGATGGCTTGCCGGACAACACGACGGAAGGAAACCCGTCTTTCTAGTTGTTGGGCGATGTATTCGGCGATCAGGTTGGCATCGGCATCAACGCGAGCCACTTCGATGACGTTAATGCGAATTTGACGCTGGCCACCGAGGGCTTTTTGCAAACCTAGGCGCAGCTGTTCGATTCCTGTGCCACCACGACCGACGACGACTCCGGGGCGAGCGGTGTGGATGGAAATATCTACTTGATCGGCTTTGCGTTCGATGCGAATATCGGCGATACCGGCATTGGCGAGGGTTTTTTCGACGTATTCACGAATGCGGCGATCTTCTTGCAGTAGTTCGGGGTAACGTTTCGCGTCGGCATACCAGCAAGATTTATGATCTTTGATAACGCCGAGACGAAAACCGAGGGGATGGATTTTTTGTCCCATTGTGGTTTTTCTGGTTAAGGTGATTAGTCTTTGTTGCTAGGAGCGACGGCGACGGTGATATGACAGGTGGGTTTGCGAATTTGGTAGGCGCGCCCTTGGGCCCGGGGTCGAAAACGTTTTAGGGTCGGTCCGCCATCGGCAAAGGCTTGGCTAACTACCAAAGTGGCGGGATCGAGTCCTTGGTTATTTTCGGCGTTGGCAACGGCGGAACGCAGGACTTTGAGGATCGGATCACAGGCCCGGTAGGGCATAAATTCGAGTATAATTAGGGCTTCCCGATAGGAGCGACCGCGGATCTGATCGAGTACCCGTCTGACTTTCAGGGGTGACATCCGAATATAGCGGGCGATCGCTTTGACTTCGTTAGAGGTATCGATGGTCATTTCAGTTATCAGTTATCAGTTAGGTAGGGTGGGTTAGGCGACGACAACTTATAAGACTTAGTTATTAATTTATCTAGTCGCCGTAACCCACCATCTCATAGTTATCTGAACGCTGACCGGTGGCTTGACGGTTTTAAGATTACCGCCCACCGGTCTATTTCCGTCCTGCTTTTTTGTCGCTCTTGGCGTGGCCGCGGAAGGTGCGGGTGGGAGCGAATTCACCGAGTTTATGACCGACCATCTGCTCGGAAACATAGACGGGAACGTGCTGTTTGCCGTTGTGAACGGCGATCGTGTGACCGACCATATCGGGAATGATGGTCGAGGCCCGGGACCAAGTTTTAATCACTTGTTTACTGCCCTGGGCGTTGAGTTTTTCGATTTTTTCCATCAGGTGGCCGGCGACAAATGGCCCCTTTTTCAGTGAACGACCCATAATTTTCAGTCAAAAGTAAAGTAATAATTTCTAACCCTGGGTACGACGGCGCACGATGAGATCGCTACTGCGTTTTTTCTTGTTGCGAGTTTTGCGACCGAGGGCGGGTTTACCCCAGGGAGTCATCGGGCCGGAACGTCCGATCGGAGCGCGACCCTCTCCACCTCCATGCGGGTGATCCACTGGGTTCATGACGCTACCCCGAACATGAGGTCGTTGACCGCGGTGACGGGTACGACCGGCTTTACCGAGACTGATGTTTCTCGCTTCGGCGTTACCGACTTTGCCGATGGTGGCGTAGCATTCACGCCGGATCATGCGTACTTCTTTGGAGGGGAGGCGGATGGTAACGTAATCGCCTTCTTTCGCTACCACTTGGGCGAAACCACCGGCGGCCCGCACCATTTGACCACCGCGACCGGGGACGAGTTCGATGTTATGAACTTCTGTCCCTAGGGGGATGCGACTTAAGGGCAGGGCATTACCGACCTCGAAGGGAGCGTTTTCCCCGGCGATGACGGTATCACCAACGCCTAAACCGGCGGGGGCGATGATGTAGCGTTTTTCCCCGTCTTTGTAGAAAAGTAGGGCAATGCGGGCGTTACGGTTAGGATCGTACTCGATCGCCGCTACTGTCGCGGGAATATCTCGTTTATCGCGACGAAAATCGATAATCCGGTAGAGGCGCTTATGGCCGCCGCCTCGGTGACGACTGGTAACGACACCGCGATTATTACGCCCTTGTTTGCTGTGTTTGTGATGAGTTAGGGACTTTTCCGGTTCGGTTTTGGTGATCTCTTTAAAGTCGGAGATCGCCGCCTGCCTTGTCCCGGGGGTTAAAGGTCTAAAAGAGCGAATACCCATAGTTTAGTTTTCCGTTATCGGGTTTCTTGGTGGTTATACGTCGGGATAGAGGGCGATCGAGTCGCCAGCTGCTAGGGTCACGATCGCGCGTTTGTATTGGGGTTTGTAACCGAGGAAACGGCCGACGCGTTTTTTCTGACGAGAGGGGCGGCTGGTGTTCACTTTCGTTACTTTCACGTCAAACAGCAGTTCGATCGCCGCTTGAATTTCCGGCTTGGTCGCTTTCAAAGCGACATCGAAGACGTATTTATTTTGTTCTAGGAGTAGGGTGGCTTTCTCGGTGACGATCGGCTTTAGGATCAGATCGGCGAGTTGTCTGGCTTCAGTTCTAAGCACCATAGACCTCCTCAATTTTAGCTAGGGCAACGGCGGTGGCGATAACTCGATCGGCTAGGATGACATCATAGACGTTGAGACTATCGGCGCGAATAATTTTGAGATTGCAGATATTACGTCCCGATAAATAGACATTTTCGGGAATTTCCGTCAAAATCAGCAGAATTTTTTCCTCTGGACTGGCTCCCCAGCGACTTAAGGCAGCGGTCAGTTCTTTGGTTTTGGGTTGGGAGAATTGTTCAGCGAAGCTTTCAACCACGATAAAGTTATCGGCCTGGCCGATCAAAGCGGTTCTCAGGGCTAATCTTTTCTCTTTGCGGTTGACCTTAACCTCAAAATCTCTCGGTTTGGGTCCGAAGATGACACCGCCACCACGCCAGAGGGGAGAACGGATCGAACCGGCCCGGGCCCGACCGGTGCCTTTTTGCCGCCAGGGTTTGCGACCACCGCCGCGCACTTCCGAGCGGGTTTTGGTGGAGGCGTTACCTTGACGGGCCGCCGCTAGATGGCTGACGACGACGCGGTGAATTAGGTGTTTGGCGGTTTCGGGTTTAGCGGTTTTCAGTTCCAGGGTGCCTGTTCCCGCTTCTTCCCCTTGCCAATTTTTGACTGTGTAGTTAACCATGGCTTTAATCTTTCCTTGCCCTATTTACCAAATTTCTTGGCGGGGGTGATGTTTAACAGGGTTCCTGGTTTACCCGGGACGGCTCCTTTGATCAGGATTAGGTTGCGTTCGCTATCGATTTTGACCACGGACAGTTTGCGGATGGTCACTTGGGTTGATCCGTATTGTCCGGCCATTCTCTTACCCGGAAAGACGCGGCCGGGGGTAGTACCGGCACCGGTGGAACCAGGGAGACGGTGGTTTTTGGAACCGTGGGTCATGTTACCGCGTTTGAAGTTATGGCGTTTTTGATAGCCGGAGAAACCTCGTCCGATGGTGGTTCCAGCCACATCGACTAAATCGCCTTCTTGGAAGATGTCGGCGGTAATTTCTTGGCCTAAAGTGTAAGCGGATGCGTCCTCAAGGCGGTATTCGATTAAATGCCGCAGGGGGGAGACACCGGCTTTGGCTAAATGACCGAGTAGCGGTTTGTTGAGGGCTTTTTCTTTGACGGTTTTGTATCCCACTTGAATGGATTCGTAACCGTCGGTTTTTTTCGTTTTGACTTGGGTGACGGGACACGGACCGGCTTGAACGACGGTGACGGGAATGGCGACTCCCGTTTTGTTGTCGAAGATTTGGGTCATGCCCAGTTTTGTACCGAGGATACCGATAGACACGGATTGTTCTCTTTATCTTTACTAGACGACAATCAAAAATAACGTGGCCGTGGCTATAGGAGCGAGAAAAATCTTTCCCGCTTTATCAGCCTGCCCAACTTGAATGACTTTTTTCGAGTTATTTAAGCTGGCATCCCGTTAGATTCGTAAGTAGGACTAGACAGGGTTGCTGGTTCTGCCTAGATTGTTGCTGGTCTTTGTTTCTTGGGGACTTAAAGGGTTGATCTTCAGTATCCCGGCGAAGACCGATTGACCTATGCGGTTCTGCTCGGCAGTGCCTTGAACACCACCTAACACCGATTTTGGCCACGATCAAACATTATATAATATTTGTGACTTTTTAGGCAAGAGGTTTTTTTTAGTCACCGGAAATGATCATATCTAGTCTGGCTGAAGGAAGGGGTGACAATGAGGTTAAAGTCTAGGCTGGGTGCAGGGTCTAGGCTGTGGGGTTCTGGGAAAATCTCCCCCCTGTAACCCTTCAAATTGATTAACTTAATTCTCTCGTCTTCATTTCGGGGAAAGTCTCAAGGTTTTTCCCTACCCCCCACACCCTGTTTCACTTTCAATCTGCTTGTCACCCCTTCAGGTTTCTGGTACTTTTTTAGCCAAAAAATTCGCAAAACTCTTTTCTAGCAAGGCTTAAACTGATATTCAGCAGATTGCAATTATAGTATTTATCTTAATGGTGAGGTACAAATTTTTCGCTTTAGGGAATCGGTCGTCGCTCGTCGATACCAAATTAGGTTACAATTCCTGATGGGAAACACTGTCAATGGGGGGGGATGACAGCATTGTACTATCATCCCTTGTCTGGAGGTTAAATCGCTTCCAGGTCTTTTTCTCCGGTACGGATGCGGACGATCTGTCCCACGGGGGAGATGAAGATTTTACCGTCTCCGATTTCACCAGTACGCGCCGCAGAAATCAGCTTATCGACGACCATATCGACTTGATTATCTTCGACGACTATCTCGATCTTGAGTTTTTGGAGAAATTCGACGGTATACTCGGAACCGCGATAACGTTCCGGTTGACCTTTCTGACGACCGAAACCTCTAACTTCGGAGACGGTCATCCCGACAATGCCCGCGTTAACTAGGGCGATTTTCACTTCTTCAAGTTTAAAGGGTCGGATAATCGCTTCTACTTTCTTCAAAATATCTATCTCCTCGTTGCGTGACGATACCTTCTTGGTAAATTACCAGTTAATTCTAAACTCGGAATCCCGACAATAGCACTTAAAGTCATAATTTCTTCAATTATTGCCCTTAGCCACAGTCTGCCGCGGTGAAAAATTCCAGGTGGGAATTAGCCCACCCGAAGCCATAAATAAACCAACTAGAGAGATAATCCTAACTGAAGACCGAAAACACCGTGAACTAGCAGTAAAATCAGGGCAACACTGCCTATATAGGCGTGAATAGTCCGAAAAAGTTCTTTTTTCCCGCCAGCGAAGCCTGTGAGGGATAATAATCCATTGAAAGCTAATAAACCGATCGCGATCGATCCTGTCCAGAAATGGCTGCTTTCGAGGATTGGATGTTTCTGCATGACTAGGGATAAAATACCGCCGGTGTAACCGAGAACGATAAATAAAAACAGCCAAGGGGCGAGTTTGCGGTGATCGGCTCTATTTTTGGCCACTACTTCCCCATCTTTGCTTAAACGGCTTTGCCAACCGGCATAGGCAGTATAACTACCCATAACTAAAACCACAATCCCCATCATGACTGGATGTCCCCAATGAACGATCGGATCAGGAGTTCCGAGACCGCGAAAGGCAGCGGCGATCGGCTCTAGCGCATCACTTAAACTTTGATTCATGTTTGTTACCTAACTTGACAAAACCCTCTCGCCTAAGATTTTAGCCGATCTTTGGCCTAGAAAAACTGCGGTTAGTCGAAAAAATGTCAAGCCTTCGCTAAATTTCTTAACATTTCCGCTAGAGATTAGCGGAGAAATATAGAATAAAGGCAGGGGAAAGCAAGGATCCCCACGGGGATTAGATCCCAGGAGGGCATTATGACTTATCTGCTCAAAGATCGGCACTCGGCAGGGAGACTATTAGCTAGTTACTTGACAGAATATACAAATAGTGCTAGGGTGCTGGTTTTGGCTTTGCCCCGGGGTGGGGTTCCGATCGCCTTTGAAATTGCCCAAAGGTTACATTTACCCCTAGATCTGTGTTTGGTGCGAAAATTAGGTGTGCCAGAGCGAAAAGAGTTAGCTTTTGGGGCGATCGGTCAGAATGGTGTGCGGGTAATCAATGAAAGTATTGTTGAGGACTTGCACCTATCGGAAGCGATGATGAAACGGGTAGCAAAGGAAGAAATGCTCGAATTAGAGCGACGCGATCGCTTGTATCGAGGTGAGCGACCCTTTCCGGTCTTGACGGGAAAAACGATTATTCTAGTAGATGATGGTATCGCTACGGGAGCAACGATTAAAGCGGCGATTCTGACCCTTAAAGCTGGAAATCCCGCTGCTATTATTATTGCTGTTCCTATTGCCCCACTGGAAGTCTGTGAGCAATTAGAAAAATTAGTTGATCGAGTAATTTGCCTACATAAACCCTACGAATTGAGATCGATTTCTCTTTGGTACGAGGATTTTTCCCAAACCAGCGATGAGGAAGTGCAAACACTTTTGTCCACCGTCGATAGTTCTTTAATTCAAGTTTAGAGAGTGTTCGTAAATTAATTTAAAGAAGGTGGACATAATCGAAAATTAGTAATCAGTAATCAGTAATCAGTAGATATACATTTCAGTTATAACTATTTATTAGTACACAAGACAAAAGCAAGCTGTGATTGGGTTATAAATTTTGGCGATGTCTCTGTTTACTGATCACAGCAAAAAGCTGACGGCTTAGATGTGTAATTAATTTTGCTTAGGTACTTAACTGATCACTGATGACTGATCACTGAACGAGTACGGAGGGAGTCGAACCCCCGACACCCAGGACCGGAACCTGGTGCTCTATCCTCTGAGCTACGTACCCACGATAAAATACTATTACATTATACCACTAGCCGGCGCAGTAGATCAGAAATTCCTATGACTAGCGATCGCTCTTTAAAACTACTTATCAGCAACGATGACGGCATTTCCGCGCTAGGAGTCCGCACCCTTGCCAACACCCTCGCTGCCGCGGGTTATCAAGTGACCGTAGTTTGTCCCGACGGCGAGCGCTCTGCTACTGGTCATGGCTTAACCTTACACCATCCCATCCGGGCCGAACAGGTGGAAGGAATTTTTCACCCCGATGTGATTGCCTGGTCTTGTTCCGGAACTCCGGCCGATTCGGTGAAATTTGCCCTTAGTGCCGTCCTCAAAGAGCGTCCCGATTTAGTTTTAGCTGGCATTAACCACGGGTCTAATCTCGGCACCGATATCCTCTATTCTGGCACGGTTTCCGCAGCCCTGGAGGGCTTAATCGAAGGTATTCCCAGTATTGCTGTTAGTCTGGCTAGTTTTAAAGCCTGTGATTTCCAACCGGCTGCGGATTTTGCCCTCACTTTAGTCAGGAAAGTTACCCTTAACCCTTTTCCTGTTCCCACTTTACTCAATGTGAACGTCCCTCCGGTTAGTAGTGCCGAAATCAAGGGAGTGAAAATCACTAGGCAAGGATTGCGACGCTACGAGGAAACCTTCGAGAAAAGACTGGACCCTAGGGGTAAAAGTTATTACTGGTTAATTGGGGAAGTGGTGGAAGATATCGAACAACCGGACTACAGCCATTTACCCCCGCAAGTGCCTACGGATGTGCGCGCTATTGGCGAGAATTTTATCACCATCACGCCTCTACAATACAATTTAACTGATGTGCAGGGTTTTCAACATTTGCACCGGAATTCTTGGTTTGATTGAGGATCAACTCATGATATTCTGATTCAATCAGTAGCGTTTGAGAGCCTATGTCCCCTCAATTTAATTTTCAAGAAAACGAACTCGAAGAAGCGGATGTCATAACCCTCTGGGATGAGCAAGGTCGATCGCTAGACTGTTATATTGAGAATGCCTATGAAACCGATGACCTCACCTATATGCTTCTTGTCCCCGTGGATACACCGGTGATGATACTAGCTTGGGATGAGGAATCGGAGGAAGAAGAATCTGATGCCTTCTTAATCGAAGATAGCGAGGAAATCGAGCGGGTTTTTGCCGATGCTAAGGCAGTTTTAGCAGAATTAGACCTATTGCTCAAACCCACTGCTCACACCTTGACTGTTAGTGGTGAATTGCCTCCCCTAGAAGAAGATAATGTTCTCAGTTTAGAAATCGATAGCGATGAACCTTCCTCGTCATCAGAGCCGGAAGAATTGCAATTTCTCGCCAGTTTCTTTTCGGAAGACCAAAAATACTCGATTTACAGTCCCCTTGCTCCCTTGTTATTCTTAGCCGTCGGTGATGGGGAAGGGAAAGTTGAATTAGTTTCCCCCGATGATGACGGTATGGGACCGATTCTAGAGGAACTTTTGTTTGATGAACTCGATTAATTACTTGATTTTACCAAATCCGCTGACCAAAATTATTGATAAATCTAGTCACAGTATATCTTTCGGGATTTCATCATCATCGTGATTAAAACGGATTTGGTATTTTTTCTTTAAACTAGGGCGTTTCTCATAAAGATGGAGTATAACCTAATTGGGTATTGACAACTGGCTCCTGTCTCCCCAAAACAAAAACCTCATACCTCACTATTAAGATAACTGCTATATCACCACAACTACGGGAGAGCCTTAAAGATTAGCTATTTTTCTGGTGATAGTGAGGATGAAAGGTTTGCAAGCAAGACTGATTAAATAGCCCAATCCGGCCACTAAAATAATTGTCGCCCCTGAGGTGAGATTTAAACTATAGGATAACCATAAACCAACCAAAGTAAAGACAATTCCTAAAATAATCGCTAGGATCATCATTCCCTTGATATTTTTAACAAATTGTCCACTGATAGCCGCAGGAATAGTTAATAAAGCAATCACCATAATTAATCCTACCACCTGCATTACTGCCACAATAGTTAAAGCGGTTATTCCCATTAAACCTAAATAAATTATCTCCACGGGAATATTGCGAATAATCGCAAAGGTTTCATCAAAAGATATGGCTAACAACTCTTTATAAAAGATACTAACTAAGGATATAATTAATATATCTATGACCACCATTATCCATAAATCATCCCTCGGTACAGTTAAAATACTCCCAAAAAGATAACTCATTAAATCAGCTTTATAACCGGGGGTTAAATCAATAAAAATTACCCCAATCGCCATACCAATCGCCCACATCACCCCGATTAAAGTATCGGCTCTCTCCCGGATGCGACGCTGTAAAAAGCCCATACCTAAAGCCGAAAAAAAGGTAAAAAATATCGCCCCAACCACGGGATTAATCCCCAAAAAATAACCGATTCCTATCCCTCCATAGGCAGCGTGAGCGATTCCCCCACTGATGAAAACTACACGATTAACTACTACCAAAGTACCCACAATCCCACAGGCAATACTAACCAATATTCCTGCGGCGATCGCATGGCGCATAAAATCAAATTGTAAAGCCTCTAGCATAGGTTGTTTTCAGTAATCAGTAATCAGTAATCAGTTATCAGTTATCAGTTATCAGTAATCAGTAATCAGTAATAAAGACAGTACTGTTAATGTTATTTAATAAGGACCCAGACAGAATTAATTATATATATTTTTCCCTTACCTCGGCAAAAATAAGGATTAAATGGCATAAAATCTGTCAAGAGACCATTTATAGCAGTTTTCATCAGAATGAGGTATGGCCAAGGGGCTTAAACCCTTTGTTGGCAAAACTTGTTGATACCTCAGTAACGTGAAAAGCGCTATAATTAATTATTATTCATTCTTATTCTCCTGACTACTGACTACTAGCTACTGACTCCTAACCCTAACAACAATTTTTGATTTTTACAAGGGGTCTTCTCGTTCCAGAGTGTGAATTTAATTTTGTCCAACTACTTGCTGCTCACTTCATACTGCTGACTGAAAACTCAAATCCGATCACTAATCACGGTCTAGGAATTGAGTATCACATATCCACTGGCATCAATTCCTTGACTAAATCAAAATTAGCCGTTACCGATTGCACATCATCGAGGGATTCTAGGGTGTCGATTAACTTGAATAAAAGACGGGCCTGCTCTCGATCGCTCACTTCTAGGGTATTAGTAGGAATCCAGCGTAATTCTGCTTCTTTGAGCTTAAATCCCGCTTCTTGCAGAACCTTATTCAATCTCTCCAGGTTAGACACCTCAGTAAATACCTCTGCCCCTTGACCTTCCTCCTCACTCTCAAAAAACTGGTAAAATTGGGCTTCTCCCTCTAGGGAAGCTTCTAAAAGCTTATCCTCATCAATAGTTCCCTCAAGGCGAATTACCCCCTTATGGTCAAACATCCAGCCCACACAGCCCGTTTCGCCTAAATTACCGCCATTTTTGCTAAAAGCCGCCCGCAGATCCGCTGCCGTACGATTGCGATTATCGGTCAATGCTTCGATCAGGATCGCCACCCCTCCGGGGCCATAACCCTCGTAGCGAATTTCTTCAAAAGCCGAGTCATTTTCAAAAGTTCCCGCCCCTTTAGCGATCGCTCTTTCGATATTTTCATTAGGAATACCAGCTGCTTTCGCTTTTTCGATCGCCGTGCGTAGCTGAAAATTGCCCGCCGGATCGGGAACCCCGTTACGGGTAGCCACGATAATCGCCCGGGATAACTGGGTGAAAGTTTTGCCTTTTTTTGCGTCAACGCGGGCTTTTTGTCGTTTAATATTTGCCCATTTACTATGACCAGCCATATCTATAACAGTTATCTTAATGGTGAGGTACGCTGTATCATCGAAAATACTGGGTTTAAAACCCCGTCCTAAAAGGACGGCTTGAGATTGAGAATGTTTCGCTAATCAGTGAACTGAAAACTCACATCTGATCGATGATAACTGATCAATGATACGATTAGTCTGTGCTTCACCTTGACGAGAAAGATTGTCATCGATGGCGACAAATTCTCTTCGAGATGATTTAGATAAAGGATAAGCATCTTGTGGCCGCCGATATTAATGGGAGTGCCAATATTTTAGTTAAAAGTAAGCACAGACCCAGTGTTGAGCGAGTGTCTAGCGGGTTTTTGGCTACCCCTTTCAGGATTTACATCTCTTAAGAATCCCCGTCCGTTTTAAGTGTCAAAATTAAAATAAATAGGGTCATCTGGCCGAATTCGGTTAAAACCGACTTGAATTATTACTTGGTCTGAGGAGCTTTTCAAATTGACAGACGAGCGCGTTTATTGGTTAGCATGGTCAAGTATTGCTGGAGTTGGGCCAATTTCCCTGAAGCGACTCTATCAGCATTTTGGCAGTGTGGCTGTGGCCTGGAATGCCACCGATACTGCGATCGCAGAAGTGGCGGGATTCGGCAAAAAGTTAATGGTAGCGGTCCAGGAAGGGCGATCGCAAATTGACCCAGAAGCTCTTTTCGCCGAACATATCCAGAAAAACCCCCTTTTTTGGACCCCTAGCGACCCAGAATATCCCCGCTTTCTCTGGGAAATTCCCAGTCCGCCCCCCTTACTTTACTATCAAGGAAAGGTCAATTTAGAGGAAAATCAGGGAAATATCCCCACCGTCGCCATTGTGGGTACTCGTAACCCCACGGATCACGGCCGGCGCTGGGCCCGGCGCTTAAGTACCATTTTGGCCCAACAGGGATTTACTATTGTTTCTGGTCTGGCCGAAGGAATTGATGGCGAGGCACACCAAAGCTGTTTAAAAGCGGGGGGAAGGACGATTGCCGTCTTGGGAACGGGGGTCGATGTGGTTTATCCTAGTCGTCATCGGCAGCTACAGGCGGACATCCAAAAGCAGGGTTTAGTCATTAGTGAACATCCTGGGGCAACTCAGCCGAATAAAGCCCATTTTCCTAGTCGTAATCGCATTATCGCCGGTTTAAGTCGAGCGACGATTGTTATCGAGGCCCCCGAAAGGTCTGGCTCCCTGATTACGGCCAGTTATGCTAACGAATTTGGCGGCGATATCTATGCTTTACCCAATTCTCCCGATATTGCCGCCGCTAGGGGTTGTTTACAACTGATTCATCAGGGGGCAGAAATTATCGTTTCTGAGGAGAAATTATTAGAAATGTTGGGGGCAATTCCCACCATGAACCAATCCGCACCAGTGAATCCCTCCCCTTCACTCCCTCCAGAGACATCCCCTGTCGTTAATGCTGCTCCTCCAGCGAATCTAGAACCTAGGCTAGAACAAGTGTATCAGTTATTTAACCGAGAGCCGCTGTTGTTTGACATTATTGTTCAAAAAATGCAAATCCCCACCTCAGAAGTGGCGGGGATCTTATTGGAATTAGAATTAATGGGTTTAGTGACTCAGTTACCCGGTATGCGTTACCAGAAAACCTAGTCAACTCCTCTACAGGTGTTTAGTTAGGGTATTAGCTAAAGTGGTTTTCGGTACAGCCCCGACCACCATATCAACTTTTTGACCTCCTTTGAAGATCATCAGAGTAGGAATACTGCGAATCCCGTACTGACTAGCGATATTGGGGTTTTCGTCGGTGTTGAGTTTCACCACCTTGACTTCCCCCTCGAACTGTTTGGCAATTTCCTCGACAACGGGAGCCACCATTCGACAAGGGCCGCACCAAGGAGCCCAGAAATCCACTAGGACAGGGTCGGCACTATCTAAAACTTCGACTTTAAAGTTGGCATCTGTAACGGCAGGAACCTCTGACATACTTAAGAAATCCTCTAGTAATCACGGTTATCTAGAATACGCAAAAATTCCATTCTAGAGATTCGTGGTGCGATGTTGACATTCCACTGGTGAAAAGGACGAGAACTAGCTCTAAATCCAATGTAGACGCCTTAACTTGCATCAGAGGTAGCTTCTTGGATTAATTTCACAAGGGGTATTCCTCTATTTTATAACTCTAGAGGCTCTATTTTGACTTTTTTTTGATAAAGTTTTGTAATATTGCCCGAGTCAGGGATGGGTGATGGCAGCCAGATAAAATTTTCTGGAAGAAAAACCCGAAAAGTTAGCGATTTTATCGAGGCTTAACCTGAGTTTGATTATGATCAGCACAAGCCACCCTCCTAATTGAGCTTTTCTATGAAAATTCTGGTCTTAAATGCGGGATCGAGCAGTCAAAAAAGTTGTTTATACGATTTAGATTTTCTCCCCTCCCATCCTCCGCAACCAATTTGGGCAGCGGGGATCGATTGGACAGTTAACCCTGATTACGGGGTTTTAACGGTAAAAGCTCAGGGAATTACACAGGAAATTAATCTTTCTAGTCAGGATCGTCCGGCGGCAATTGCTCGGATGTTAGATACCTTAGTCACTGGCGAAACTAAGGTACTGGCTAATTTCGCCGACATTAGTATAGTCGGTCATCGAGTTGTCCATGGTGGCACGGAATATTCCCAGGCAACCATGATCACTCCCCAAGTCAAGGAAACGATTAAAAAGCTGATACCCCTTGCTCCTAGCCATAATCCCGCTCATTTAGAAGGAATTGAAGCGATCGAGCAAGTTTTGGGCGATGTTCCTCAAGTAGCAGTGTTTGACACCGCTTTTCATCGTTCTATTCCCCCCGAGTCTTCTCTTTATCCCATTCCCTACCAATGGAGTGAACTGGGAATCCGTCGCTATGGTTTCCATGGCACCAGTCATCAGTACTGCTCCCAACGGGCCGCCGAATTGTTGGGAAAACCCCTAGAATCCTTGAAAATGGTGATTTGTCATCTGGGTAATGGTGCTTCCCTATCGGCAGTCAAGGGGGGTAAAAGTATTGATACTACTATGGGATTTACTCCCCTAGAGGGATTGATGATGGGAACCCGCAGTGGTTCGATCGATCCAGGGATTCTGATTTATCTAGAGCGAGAATATCAATATAATCCCGATAGTTTAAATAGTTTACTCCATAAAGAATCGGGTTTAAAGGGAATTTCGGGTATTTCTGGGGATATGCGGGCAATTACCACGGCGATGGCCGAAGGCAACCAGAGGGCAAAATTAGCATTTGAGATGTATATTCATCGTCTGAAAAGTTTAATCGGATCGATGATCGCTTCTCTAGAGGGGTTAGATGTGTTGGTATTTACGGCAGGAATCGGCGAAAATTCAGCTTTAGTACGGGAAAAAGCCAGTCAAGGCTGGTCTTTTTTGGGTTTAGAGTTAGATTTGGCTAAAAATGCCGCTCGTCCCCGGGATGAGGATATCGCCAGCGAGACATCTAAAGTGCGGGTGATGGTAATTGCTACGGCGGAAGATTGGGCGATCGCACGAGAATGCTGGCATTTCTTTCAATAGATCGGTGAAGCTCAACGGCGGCAGATAACCTTTGGGACTAAACCAAGATCTCCATTCCGTCCGTTGCAGCGCAGTGTTAGGCAGATGGCAACTTCAATTACTTGCGATTTTTCCAGTATCTAGGCTCACGACTGCAATGCATGACTGCCAAAATCAGAATGTAGTCTTGCTCAATTGTGTAGAGAACACCGTAAGGAAACTTACGCGCCATACACCGCCGAACATCTTCATCAATTGCAGCGTAACGGGTTGGAGACTCCCTGATCCGATAAACTGTATCCTCGATCGCGTTTATGAACGCTTGAGCAACCTCAACTCTCTGCTCTGTGTAGTATTGAACTGCTTCAGCGTATTCATTCAGCGCTTCAGGATGAAATACGTACCTCATGGCTCAATCAGTCGTCTGACTTGGGCTAAAGCGTCTTCGCCTGGAATTGGTTGAATAGAACCATCTCGCACCTCATCTCTTCGGCGCTTGGCTTCAGTTACCCAAACTGCCTGAATTGCTGAGTCGGTATCGAATTCCAAGCTTTCCACCAACTTGTCTGCTAGGAATGCTCTTGATTCGCTAGGCAGCGACAATATTTCCTCAGTCAGTTGCTCAATTGATCGCATAGTCCCCATCCCTCGCAGAAGGCTCAATCCTGAATGAATTGTATCAAACTTTGACATGAGACGAATTTGAGGAAGCAATCGTCCACCTCAGATCCCACATTATAGGCTTGGTTAGTTGCTCGAAACATTTCGCACCTCTTCGACTAATTTATGCACCTCTACTCCTGAAAAGTGCCTTTGCCCACAACCATTCCACAAGTTCTCAAATTGCTCTCTAAAATGTTTATACCAGTGAGGATCTCGATCGGGTCGCAACTCAAAAGTAGGGGCAAACGAATCAGAGTGGTGTGGGTACATTTCAACGATTATTCGTCCATACGGCTCATCAGGGTCGATCACCACTATGCCAAAGGCTGGTTTGTATGGAAGTAACCCTAATTCGATTTTGTCAGAAGCATTGGCTAGCATCCCAACTCTCTCAAGGGTAGGACGCAGCGTATCAATATAGAATTGACGGCTGCTAACCCCCTTACTACGTAACACTGCTTGATCTGGGGCTGTACTTGCTGGATCCATCAAAATTATTCGTACTTTAGCTCCAACCCTCAAACGCTCTTCTAGACTGGCTGAATAGTCACGAAGAGTTCGACTCAGCACTGCCCCTCCAAAGCAAATGTACTTTGCTTGTGATATGTCAGGTTCAATAGAACGCTTAACGTTCCAGAAAAAATCGTCTGCGCTTTGAGCTTTTGTCAATTTTTTAGAAAGTTCTTCAAGACTTTCCCTTGTACTGAGACTGGTAGAAACAACTAAAGCTAAGACGGCAAGTGTGATATTTGTCAGTACATCAGGTGAAGCAAGATTGAATATGTCTAGAGCAAGGATGACAAGGATAAAAAGTAACGTGATGTAATATTCGAGATTGCGCCCCAACGATATATCTCGAAAAGCTTTTTTGATGAACCTAATCACAAACGTTACACTCCTCAAGTCCTCACTCTAATAGACGAAATTTAAGCACTGCCCTAACCGATAGATAAATCTGCCTAACTTACCTTTGACCATTCTCTTTTGGCTCTTCCGTTGTGGGAATCTCGATAATCGGATGGTTGAGAGCAATCATCAAATGGTCTCCCTCTTGGCTAATACTGCTCGGACTGCTCGCCATTTGGGAGAGGGGATCATTGCGTACCGAGACGAAGTAGGAGCCAACAGCGATCGCCATAGCCGTGAAAATTGCGCCACCATAAACATAGTATTGCCGACGACGCTGACCATCGACTTTTTTGAACACCTGTTCTGCTAACTGGTCGCTGGCCATAGTAGCCGGTACGGGAATTTGCTTTAAATTAGTTTGTAATCCCAAGAGCTGCCGATAGAGTTTTTTAGCGGCAGCATCATGGTCTAACCAATGCTGAACTAGCTTCCTTTCCTCTACCGTTACTTCGTTATCAATATAGGCACTAATTAAATCGAAACGATCAGCTTCCTCGTTATCCTTATCTAAGAATAAAATATCCTGGGTTGCGGAGTTGGAATCGCTGTCATCGTGACGTAACAAAGACTTGATCCATTGAACGTCTTCGGGTTGATAATTATTCATGGTTGACCTCGACCGGAAGCGATCGGTATGCAATCACTTTTCACCAGCACGGAGCTAGTTAAATTTAACGACTCCTCACTTCGGCCGTTAGTGCCGAATCACCACAATTTTCTTTAGCCTTCCGTAAAATAGGGCTGTAAAACAGATTGTAATTTAGCGCGAGCGCGAGCAATGCGGGATTTAACAGTTCCTAAAGAAACTTCCGTGATCTCGGCAATTTCTTCGTAGGCCATACCTTCAATTTCTCGGAGAATAATAGTTGTCCGAAAAGCCTCTGGTAAATTAGCGATCGCCGAATGTAATTGATCGTAGAATTCGTGGGTGGTGAGATGTTCATCGGGACTGGGGTAATCGGACTCGATATCCCAATCGATTTCGCCATCTTCCACGCGCCGGGGAGCATCGAGAGAAATGGGGTGATTAACCCGCTTGCGTTTCCGCAATTCGTCGTAAAAAAGATTAGTAGCAATGCGACTTAACCAACCGCGGAACTTGAGGGGTTCATGGAGACGGTTAATATTGCGATAGACGCGAATCCAGACCTCTTGAGCCAAATCAGCGCGATCTTGCCAATCGGGAGCCAAATGATAGAGTAATTTATCAATATGAGCCTGATAGCGCCGCAGCAGTTCCGCAAAAGCTGCTCGCTCGGGCTGACACCCTTCCTGACAGCGTACAATCAGATCGTAGTTGGAGAGTTTGTCAGGGGACACGGGGTTTTGAGACTTTTTGGCCTCAAGTGACCAAGATGCTGGAATCGATTGACTCATGGGATTTCCTCAAGGGTATAAGCTCCTCACTCAGAGCTTGAGGACGGGAGAAGTCAGTAAAGGTTCCCGAAAATAAATAATTTTTTTCCCATATTTTTATTCTAACTGATCGAAGCGATCGGATCGGGTTCCCATAGCTGAGTCGATAGCCAAACTCTCAAGCTCAAACCCCTTCCGTCGGATTTCTCGTTTTCTTCTGGTTCGTCTGACTCTAGTTGCTGATTTACCGAAGGGTTTGTCGATTCACCTTCCTCTTGGTTGTAAAATGCCTGTAACTCTAGTCTCTCCTCAACCCCCAACCCCTATTTTCCGTCTAAACTTTTGTATAGGGGTAGTCTGGGAAAGTATGGACAACTCTTAAACTAAGTAATTCGGGACTCACATCACAATATAGACTATGGCTTACTATTGGTTTAAAGCATTTCACCTGATTGGGGTGGTTGTTTGGTTTGCGGGATTATTTTATTTAGTACGTTTGTTTGTCTATCATGCGGAGGCAGCAACACAAACCGAACCCGCACAAGCTATTCTGAAAGCGCAATACGAGATCATGGAGAAGCGACTCTACAATATCATCACCACACCGGGGATGATTGTCACCGTGGCCATGGCGATCGGTTTAATCTCCACAGAACCAGAAATTTTAAAATCGGGATGGTTACATATTAAATTATCCTTTGTGGCTCTTTTACTGCTCTATCATTTCTACTGTGGTCGCATTATGAAAAAGCTAGAAAAAGGAGAATGTAATTGGACGGGACAGCAATTTCGGGCGTTAAATGAAGCACCAACCCTGTTATTGGTAGTTATTGTCCTTTTGGCAGTATTTAAGAATCAATTACCCCTCGATTTGACCACTTGGTTAATTGTAGCTTTAGTGGTATTAATGGCAGTGACAATCCAACTTTATGCTAAAAAACGTCGCAAAGATCAAGAAAAACTTCAGCAAAATACTCTCAAAAAAGAAGAAGTAGCGACCATGTAAATTATCCTAATCCTTGCCTAGGTTTCTAGGATAACAGTTAAGAGTGGTTTGACAGCTGTGGGATGGTCTTTTTAGTCCATCCCAATGGTATAGGGAGCAACCTTTAGCTTTTAGGTTTTTGGCTTTTTGCTATTTTTGAGCTTATACAAAAACTATTTTTAATATTGTGATGAACTGCCAAGCTATGGATTGTTTCTCCCTGCTCCGGCGCTCCGCTGCTCCCCTATACCTTTTAAACAGGATTTAGTATAAACCTCTTGCAAACAGGAAACGCTATAAATAAAAACAATCTCCTGACGACCGACTCCTGACTCCTAACAACAATTTTTGATTTTTACAAGAGGTCTTATGAATAGTTGCTGGATAGATTGGGAAAAAATAACTAGGGATTTTCTCAGTTCCCGCAAGCTCAAGCAAGTGGCTGAATTGCGAGGATTCTATCGAGTCAATCCCTCTGGTATTCCTAGAATTCCCCCCGATTTAGAATTGAGAGACTACCAAAATACAGCGATTATCAGTTGGTTTCGTAATCGGGGACGGGGAACTTTAAAAATGGCCACCGGCAGCGGTAAAACTATTACTGCTTTAGCTATTGCCATGGAACTTTACCAAGCGATAGAACTGCAAGTATTATTAGTGATTTGCCCCTATCGTCACCTAGTTAATCAATGGCAACGAGAAGCGGAAAAATTTAATCTTAAACCGATTTTAGCCTACGAAAGTGTCCATACATGGCAAAGTCAACTAGCCACAGAATTATATAATGTGCAAGCGGGTAATCAAAAATTTGTCACTATTTTAACTACTAATTCAACTTTTATTAGCGAGGGTTTTCAATCACAAATAAAATTTTTTCCCGATAAAACTTTAATCGTTGGTGATGAAGCCCATAATTTAGGTTCCCCCCGATTAGAAGAATTATTACCCCGTTCTTTAGGTCTAAGATTGGCTTTATCCGCCACTCCTGAAAGATATTTTGATGAGGAAGGAACCGACGCTATTCTTGATTATTTTGGGCAAATTCTACAACCAGAATTTACCCTAGGTGATGCTATTAGAAAAGGTGCTTTAGTCAATTATTTTTATCATCCAGTCTTGGTTGAATTAACCGATAATGAGGCTTTATTATACGCAAAATTGACCCAGAAAATTGGCTGGACTTTACAGAAAAATAGTAATTTCAATGGTAATGAAAACCTCACCGCTTTGTTAATGCAAAGGTCACGATTAGTTGGTTCAGCAAGTAATAAATTACAGGCTTTACAACAACTGATGCAAGAGCGTTTAGATACGGATCATACTTTGTTTTATTGTGGGGATGGTTATCTGGAAAATTATACTGCTAATTATCGTCGTCAGGTAGCGGCAGTTACTCATTTATTGGGCAATCAATTAGGTTATCGAGTTGCTACCTACACCGCAGAAACTTCCCTAGAAGAACGAGAAAAAATTCGCCAACAATTTGAGGAGGGTTATCTGCAAGGATTAGTGGCAATTAGATGTTTAGATGAGGGAGTAGATCTACCATCAATTCAAAACGCAGTCATTCTGGCTAGTAGTGGTAATCCTCGCCAATTTATTCAGCGTCGCGGGCGAATATTGCGCCCCCATCCCGATAAAAAACAGGCGACTTTATTTGATATGATTGTTATGCCACCCACCTTAGATAGAGAAACTTGGGAAGTAGAAAGGAATTTATTACGCAAGGAATTAAAACGCTTTCTAGAGTTTGCCCAATTAGCTATTAATGCTCAAGAAGCTGAGACTAAATTAGGGGAGATTCAAGATAGATATTGTCTTTTGTCTAATTAAAACTTGAAAAGTTAAATCTTGGCAGCTTTTATGCTAAAATAGATGTTAGTCAAGAATTGATCGCCGAGAAAAATTAACCCAAGCGAATAGCGATCGATAAAGTTGTATAATTTTCTTTCCTCTACTTCTAAACTTCTATGCCTCCCCGTCAACAACCCCGCCGCATTGCTCGAGAACTTGCCCTTTTGAGTTTAAGTCAGATTAAAGGCAATCCTGAAAACCTGGAACAGCAAACTTTAAACGATTTAATTTTAGTCGCAGTTAGAACCTTAACCCTAGAAATTCAAGAAACCTTAGAAACTGCCGCTGCCGAAATTAGTCGTGGTAATGAACGGATTCTCGCTAGTGATACTAAGGCAACAAATCTAAAAAGCGCCCAAACCATGGTAAAAGAAGCAATTTCTCTTACCCACAATGCCATTAATCGTTTAGGAACCGTGATAGATTTTCCCGAAATTGTCCAGTTATCTAGTCAGTACGAAGTGCGGGAATATGCCCTAGAATTAATCGGTACAGTCTATCGTCGTCGTGCGGAAATTGAACAGGAATTAACCAGCGCTTTAGTGGATTGGCAACTGCATCGTTTACCGAGAATTGATCGGGATATCCTGCAAATTGCCGTGGCAGAAATGCTCTATCTGGATATACCTCAAAAAGTAGCAATCAATGAGGCGATTGAATTAGCCAAACGTTATTCTGATGATGAAGGTTATCGCTTTATTAATGGCGTTCTCCGACGGGTAACGAATAAGCTAAACGAAGCAGAAAAAGCCGTATCTACCCAGAGTTAACCACGAAGGAAATTAATACTACAATCACCACATTTTATAGGGAAATTTCTGTAAATTGCTATTGTAGTATCGCTCGTCTCCCGTGACTTCTTCGCCGATCCAATCAGGAATAGTAATAACTTGCTCCTCTTGTTCTAGCTCAATTTCAGCCATAATTAAACCTTGATTATCTCCCAAAAATTGATCAACTTCCCAAGTTAAATTATCCAGAGAAATGCGATGACGAATCTTTTCAATTAAAGGTTTCTTACAGAGTTTTTCTAACATGATCTCGGCATCTTCTAGGGGAATTGCATACTCGAATTCTGGGCGACTAATACCCTCAGTCTTGCCTTTAATAGTTAAATAACCCCGATCTCCAACTACACGAACTCGCACAGTTGTCAATCCATCTTGGGTAGGAATATATCCCTGACGATACAACTTCCCAGCAACAAGCGATCGCCAAGAATCCCCTTTAACCAGAAACTTCCGTTCAATTTCAACAGACATAAGTAGGTAGGCATTAAAAACTTTTAGATGCCCCCCTTATTAAGGGGGGATTGAACCTAAAATCCATTTTTAATTTAATTATAACCAGCTACATAAGTTTTTGACGACAATAAATTTAAGCCGTAGCCACGGCAGCGCCTTGGGTTCCTAGTTGAATTAACTCGATCTTGTAGCCATTAGGATCTTCCACGAAAGCAATCACCGTAGAACCGTGTTTCATCGGTCCTGGTTCCCTGGTGATATTACCACCAAGTACTTTAATTTTCTCACAGGTGCTATAGATATCATCCACACCTAAAGCGATATGACCGTAAGCATTACCGACTTCATAGCGATCGACTCCCCAATTATAGGTCAGTTCGATGACAGCATGATTAGCCTCATCGCCATAACCGACGAAAGCGAGGGTAAATTGACCATTGGGATAGTCTTTCTGGCGCAATAACTTCATTCCTAGCACATCGCAGTAAAATTGTAGAGATTCCTGTAAGTTATTGACCCGGAGCATGGTGTGTAAGAGACGCATGATTATTTTTAGATGACATCGATCGAAAAATTACCTATCCTTGATTGTAACCAGTCCTTGGGCCTTCTTATCTCCTTGAGGCTCAACAATTATACTAATACAAGTGTACGAAACTCGTCTGTAAAATCACCTAGCCTAATCAAATCTCTGGGACTGCAATATATAGTCATTTCAGATAAGTCTGATACAATCTAGACTGGTTGAATCCTTATGAACTCTGGCAGTGATATTCTCAATCTTAATTGAAATGACTATAATGTTAAATGTCTAGGGAAGTATAGAAAATAGGAATTGGCACGGGTTAAAACTATGCGTTTTTATTTAGAGTATATCAATCACTTAGGTCGTTTACAGAAAAAATCCGCCCATCATCGTCTGCAAGCGGGTTTCACGATTACAGAAGTTTTACTGGCAGGTGTAATGATGCTGATTGCCGTCTTGGTGTCGGGAATTGGCGTGATTAACCTGCTCAGAAGCAATTATCGAGCTAATGCCGATAGTGAAATCCGAAATAATCTTAATCGTACTCTAGAGTTTGTTTCAGACGACGTGAAACGGGCAAGAACTATCGCTCAGAACATGGGTGATATCAATCTTCCTAACGACGTCACAAAAGAGCAAGCAGTTCTTGCTTTCCAAATTCCTAATCCCAACAGTCCCATTCAGGCTCCGCTTGATCAAGAGATCGTTTACTATACCGAAAGCCCTGATATTCAAAGTAGCTTGACCGGTCCGCGAGTCTTGTGGCGCTTCGGTCCGAACTTGGACCCTAATGGCAACTACATCACCCCCGAACAAGTTGCTACTTGGATACGTTCCCCCGTCACCGATAGGTTAGCAGCGGCTAATGTTAACCCTAATTGTCCTCAGGGTTTTCAGCCAATCGCCGTCAATCCTAACAGTGTGGAGAACGGTTTTTATGTCTGTGTTCGCACGGGTGGTGGTCAAGTGATTTTGAATGCCAACGCTCAGGTAGAGATGACTACTCTGACTGCTGGAAAAAGGGATAAAGTTGACTACGCTGCCAGTACCAGAGTTTCCACCAGAAATATCTGTGGAATAGTTTGCCTCATACCTCCTCCTGATCCCACTTTTAATCTGGGAGCTAATGTAGGAGCTAAGCAAATAGAAACTATACCCGTCCTTACCATGCCAGCAAATGTTACAGCTGAACTTATTCAAGGACCCGATTGTTCCCCCTGCCTTGTTGCTGCGGGTCCCACTAATCCTCTGCCAACAGGAGCACCTATTCCTTCAACTGTTGAGGCAAATGCTGGAGATGCTGTTATTATACAGGTCATTGACCTGTATAATAACAATTTTCCGGATCCCACGACGGGTAAAATAGAGGTATATACCTCTACTAGCATCGATTCACCCACGCCCCTTAATAATAACCAGGTTTTATTGGTGTTTACGACGACGAGTCCGCCAAACTCCTATCAGGTTTTATTAACTATCACCCCTAAATAAACTTATGGCAATCAGCCGGAACCTTGATGTTATCCTGGTTAGTTAACCCTATTCCTTCTCGGAAATCATGGCCAAATCTCCTTAACTGGATCCTGGTCTAAAAAATCTAACTTAAACAGCGAATTGCCTCCAATAAACCCCTCGCTTTGTTGAGGGTTTCTTCATACTCTTTCTCCGGCTCAGAATCGGCTACTAACCCTGCTCCCGCTTGTACAGAAACCAGATAATTTTGATTACCTTGGGGACGAACAATCATAGTGCGAATTGTGATCGCACTATTTAACTGTCCCTCGAAATCGTAGTAACCATAAACCCCTGAATAGGGACCGCGACGACAGGGTTCTAATTCATGGATAATTTCCATGGCGCGAATTTTCGGGGCCCCACTGACGGTTCCCGCCGGAAAACAAGCTTTTAATAAATCCCAAGCACTTTTATTGGTGGCTAAATCCCCCACCACATTACTAACAATGTGCATAACGTGGGAATAACGTTCAATTATCATTAATTCATCCACTTTCACCGTACCTCGATCGCATACTCGACCTAGATCATTTCTCCCCAAATCCACTAACATAATATGCTCGGCAATTTCTTTGGGATCTTGCAATAAATCCGTTGCTAAAGCTTGATCTTCACCGAAGTTTTGTCCCCGGCGACGGGTTCCAGCAATTGGTCTGACCGTAGCCTTTATTTTACCTAATTCGTCCCGTTCTGCCTTAACCATCACTTCAGGACTAGAGCCAATAATTTGCCAATCCTTAAAGTTATAAAAAGCCATGTAGGGAGAAGGATTAATCAGACGCAAGGAACGATATAGATCGAAGGGATGACCCTGATAATTGGCATTTAAACGCTGGGAAATAACCACCTGAAAAATATCCCCCGCTTTGATGTAATCCTTAGCTTTTAGGACATTTTGACAGAATTTTTCCTGAGTTGTATTGCTTTCATAGACTAATTCTTTCCCCTGACCAACCGGTAATAATTCCAGGGTTTTGGCATTAGTTGGTAGGGGTAATCGTAACTTTAGAACTAATTGTGTCACTCGATCGCAGGCCGCTTGATAAGCAGCCGCTAAATCGGGATTATTACCCCGGATATCGGCATAAGCGATCGCCCAGATTTTCCGTTTAACTTGATCGAAAATAATCAGATTATCCACCTGCATCCAAATACCATCCGGTAGATCGGCATCGGTAGCGGGATAAATAGGTACTCGCGGTTCAATCCAATTAATTAATTCATAACCCCAAAAACCAAATAAACCCCCTATTCCCGCGGGTAATTGCGGCAATTTAACCGGCACGATCGGGGCTAAACATTGGGTTAAAATCTCGAAGGGATCCCCCGAAAAAATCTCTTGAGAACCATCGCGAAAAGTTTGGGTGGTGGTGTTTCCCCGCGCTTCTAATACCCAGACGGGATCGCCTCCTAAAAAGCTGTAGCGTCCCAAGGTTTCGCCCCCTTCCACCGACTCTAATAAAAAATTGTAGGCTTGATTGGCACAAACTTTATACCAGGCCGAAACGGGTGTTTCTAGGTCAGCGATCCATTCTTGATAGACAGGAATAAAGTTACCTTGGCCAGCGAGTTGACGAAAGCGATCGAAGTCGGGGAAGATCATATTTTGATGGTTCAGGAAACGGATAGCACAACACTTGCAAGGGAGAAAAAGGAATTATGAATTATGAATTATGTCGGCACCCCCCTTATCAAGGGGGGCAGGGGGGATCGAACCTAAAATCCATTTTTAAATTATAACCAGCTACTTAGGAGAATAAATAAAAGCAATCTCCTGAATACTGACTCTTGACTCCTAACCCCAGGAAAAACTTTTTCAGCAAACCCTAACTAGCAATTGATTGCCGATTGCTATAAGAGAAATCGAGAGTCAGAAGTTAAATCTTAGGGCCAAATAGCTTCTAAATCTAACTCCCCACTCTCGATTTTAGGGATTATTTATGCTTCGTAGGGAGTGACACCAGAGAACTTAATTGTCGCCGGTTCGGGGTTTTTGCCAATATTGCGGTCTTTTTTGCCGAAAAATTCACGACCGGCGTTAACTTTTTCGGGGAAGACACCATCAGCAGGGTGGAGATACTGCACTTCACCACTGGGGTAAATCCGATAGATTTTGTAATCTTCGATTTTGGGCTTAAATTTCGTCCGGAATTGGGTACCAAGAGCGAGCGCGTGTTCTTTGCGGGCCAAATAGAGGAGATTTTCGCCTTCGTTCATGATAGCGGCGCCACCGGTGGGCATTTCAAAGACTTGTTCTTTGCTGCTTGTCCAGGTGATGGCGTATTTTTCTTCCAGATCGGCTTTGGCGAGTAAACCGCCCGTGCTGCCACCGAACTTAGGAGCTTTTCCAGAAAGTTCTGTCATAGGATTTTGTTCTCTCTACACAAATAAAGAAAAGGGGTTTTAGGGAATCCTATCACTGACACCCCCTCTCTCTAGTAGTCTTGTCAAGAACTGTAACATTATTTTGTACTAGACTATGGAACTAGGATTTACCGAAAAAGTTTTTCGTGGAGGCAGGGTGTGGGGTGTGGGGTGCAGGGTGTGGGGTGTGGGGTGCAGGGTGCAGGGTGTGGGGTGTGGGGTGTGGGGTGCGGGGTGTGGGGTGTAGGGAGAATAAATGAAACTGTCTCCTGTCTCCTGACTCCTGACTCCTGTCTCCTAACTCCTGTCTCCTGTCTCCTGACTCCTGTCTCCTAACCCCACTAACAAACTTTTTCAGCAAACCCTAAATAGAACTAAGCTGCTGGCCGATCGCCAAATGGTCTAAAAATCGGCCGCCACTTTAATCGATCGCCCGTCGGGAAATTTGCCAACTTAAAAAAATTACCGGAATTAATCCCACTAAGACAATGGCCAGGGCCGGTGCCGCCGCTTCCACCAAACGTTCATCACTGGCGTATTGATAAACGCGCACCGCTAGGGTATCAAAATTAAAAGGTCTTAACACCAAAGTAGCGGGTAATTCCTTCATCACATCGACAAAAACTAACATAGCCGCCGTCAATAATCCCCCCGACAAAAGAGGAATATGCACTTTAATTAAAGTGGCACCAGTGCCATAGCCAAGGCTGCGGGAAGCATCATCTAAACTAGGTTTAATTTTACTTAAGCTCGATTCTAGTGTGGAAAAAGCTACGGCTAAAAACCGGACGATATAGGCAAAAATCAGACAGAAAATCGTGCCGCTCAGAATTAAATTGATATTTAATCCCTGATTGAAAAAGTTATCTAATTTACCGAGAGGAATTAAAACCCCCACCGCGATAACAATGCCGGGGATAGCATAACCAGCGGCCGCAATCCGCACAGAACCCTTAAGAGTTTTATTCGGATTAAGTCTTTCTCCGTAGGCGAGAATTAAAGCTAAAATTACCGCAATAATTGCGCTTAAACTGGCCAGAAAAAAACTGTTTCCCGATAGAATAAAAAAGTCATTATTAAAAGTTTCTTGGGCATGATTAAAGGCTAGATAAGCTAGATAAAAAGCAGGAGCAATAAACCCCAGAAATACCGGCACAAAACAGGAGATCATTGCCAAAAAACTCCGAATAAATCCCAGTTTGTACTTAGTCGGTGACTGGAAACGATTGGTCATTTCATAGTAACGAGCTTGACGACGGGAGGATTGTTCAAGGAAAACTAAAACGAGGATAAATACCATTAAAACTGTGGATAACTGCCCCGCTGCTATGCGATTTCCCATACCGAACCAAGTATTATAAATCCCCGTGGTAAAAGCATTAATGCCGAAATACTGCACTGTACCAAAATCGTTCAGAGTTTCCATTAAAGCTAGGGCTAATCCTGCCATAATTGCCGGTCTTGCTAGGGGTAAAGCGACAGTAAAAAAACTGCGCCAAGGATTACATCCCAAGGAGCGACTTGCCTCCACTGTGCAGACAGATTGTTCTAAAAAACCGACCCTTGCTAACAGATAAACGTAGGGATAAAGCACCAGTATTAACATCAGAATCCCCCCCCAAAGAGAACGGATATTAGGAAACCAATAATCTTCGACACTATCCCAAGCGAAAACACTTCTTAAGAAGGTTTGCACCGGACCAAAATAGTCCATCATATTGGTATAAGTATAGGCCAAGAGATAGGCAGGAGCGGCAAGGGGTAGTAATAATAACCATTGAAATTGTTGACGGCCAGGAAATTGACACATCGTTGTTAACCAAGCTGTGCCGACACCGATGATTAAAACGCCGCTGCCCACCCCGCACATTAACCAAAAAGAATTAACTAGATAATCCCAGAGAACAGTTTCGATCAGATGTTGCCAGACTTGACTGGAATTAGTTAATAAACTACTGGCCACCGATAAAATCGGCAGGGAAACAAGCAGGGCAATTAGTAAAACTGCAATTGTCCATCCCTGTCTAAAAAAAGAGCGAGATTCTTTCAGCAAAAACATTTTTAATAAGATTGTTAAAGCAATTTTTAGAGAGCTAGTAGATGCTCTAGATCACCCTCGATCGAGAAAAAATTAGTTAATCAATAGGCCCAGGTCATTGGCCACTAAAAATTAGGATTTCTGTAACAGATTGCGGTAGTCAAACACGCGAATGAGAGTCCCTTTTTTCGGTAAATCGGCGGCACGAATCCGTAATTTATTGTCCTCGATTAAACGGATATTTTTATCCTTGACTAACTTGAGAAACTCATCTACAGACACCAATTCACAGGCCTTTTTATCGGCAGCACTGGTGAAGTATTGCGTCGGGACAGCAATTCGCGGCTGTAAAACTTCGATCGCCTGTTTTGCCTCTTGGGGATTATAATTTTTTGGACCACCTCCCACGGGAATAAAAGCTAAATCCGGCGAACCTAGGAGAATTCTTTGTTCTAATTCAAGCGGGGCCGCTGCCCCCCCTAAATGGACAATACTAATCCCCGCTTGGGTCCAACGCCAGGCCACATTCATACCGAAACGTTGCCCCCCCATGCGATCGTGGGCGATACTAATGCCCTGTAATTTTAATTTACCCAGATCATAGGCCCCCGGCTCAAACAAAATTTTCGGATTACCGGGTAAATTCTCGGCGGCCCCTTCATCCCAGAGTTGACTACTAATTAAAACGATATCTGCTTCTACTTTTGGCAAAGGAAAACCCGCCGTACAACCAATTGCCCGGAAGGGATTAACTAGGACTCTTTGTCCTCCTCCGGTGAATAAAAAGCAACTATGACCCAACCATTGAACTAAAAGGGAATCATCGGGTTTTTGGGCAGAATTGGGGTTAGTCGGTTTCGGTTTAGTTTCCGCTAAAACTGAGCCTACTGCCACGGTTAAGAAACTTGCCCCCGCCGATAAGATAAAATCTCGCCTTTTCATAAATGTAGATGCAGAATTAATCAAGTTAAGGTTAATTTCAGGGGTTGGGGATTAGTAAACACTAGAGGGATCGGAGAAAGTTTCTTAAAAGTTCCTTGCCGGCAGTGGTTAAAATACTTTCGGGATGAAATTGTACCCCTTGAATGTGGGGGTAATCTCGATGACGGACTCCCATGACCGTGCCATCTTCTACCCAGGCCGTGATCTCTAAATTATCCGGCATGGTGGAGCGCTCGATCACTAAACTATGGTAACGGGTGGCAGTAAAAGGATTTTCTAAGCCTTGAAATACCCCTTCATTGTTGTGATAGATTGGGGAAGTTTTGCCGTGCATTAAGACCGGGGCCGAGACCACATCCCCCCCGAATACCTGACCGATACTTTGATGACCGAGACAGACCCCCAAAATCGGCAAATGGGGGCCAAATTTAGCGATTAATTCCAGAGATATGCCCGCATCGACTGGACGACCGGGACCGGGGGAAATGACAATCCCATCCGGCCGCATTTGTTCGATTGTGGCCAGATCGATTTTATCATTACGATAGACCTCGATCGGCACGGCGATCGGAAACTCAGAGGCTAATTCTCCCAAATACTGGACTAAATTGTAGGTAAAACTATCATAGTTATCGATGACGATTATCAAGAGTCCCTCTCCTTTCTTTAGCCTCGCTCAGTATTTTCATTCTACATCCCTGCCGTCTCGATCGAGACAGCAGGGGTGTAGGGGGTAGGCTATTTTTGTGCCGTCAGCTAGAATCTGCCCGGAATTGCTAATTAGGGCTTGCTGAATAAATCTAAAAACCTTGTTGGATAATATCTTTAGGCTTTTTTGAAATCAAAAAGTGCCTTAGCTAGGAGTGGTCGGGGGGAAAATTCCTGGACTTTTTCCCCGAAAATTAGGTAATTGACCCTCTGAAAACGGGTAAAACCCTACACCCTACACCCCACACCCCACACCCTACCCCCACGAAAAACTTTTTGCCGCAAACCCTAATTACAGCCTAAACTATCTCTGGTGGCCACTCCCGTGACGGGATTAATGCCATCGGCCCGTTCACACATTAACTTGACCTGATAGTTATCAATTACCGCGTTAGTGAAATCGGCCCCGGTAATAATTGTGTCATAAAAACGGCTGCGAGTAGCGATCGCATCGGTAAAAATAGTATTAGTTAAATCGGCAAAATCGAGGGTAACTCTATCTACCAAAGAGGCGGTTAAATCGGCCCCTTTTAAATTAGCTTTTAAGAGGACAGCCTCGGTGAGAATGCTATAGGATAAATCGGCCCCTTCTAGGTTAACTCCCCGCATCGCGGCAGCGGCGAAAACTCCTCCGCGCAAATCCTGATGGGAAAAATCCCGATCTTGCAGCTGGGCAAAACTATAGTTAATCGTTTTATCTTGGGCCAAGGCCACCGGACGGGCCGCGAACAGTAGCCAAAGAATCGCCAGCAAAATAATTAAAACCAGACTGAAAAAATTTTTCAACATTGTTACTGTTGAGCGTCGAGAAACTGGGCCACATCATCACCCACCCGAATAGTTAGGTCTGAGTCTAAAGCACCAGTGGAGGATGATTCTACTTTACCGATTCCCAATTGATTTTTCAAGAGGTTAGCGGACTGAATATCACCTTTTTGGGCAATAATTGCCGTGGTTTCTAGCTTTTGGGAGGAGTCATCGCTAATATAAACATTTGTGTAGCCCTGTTTGGCCAGATAATTACGAGTACGACGGGCTAAACCTTTGGTATGGGTGGCATTTTGAATGGCAATCCGCAGACTATAAACGGAGGTTTCTCCCCCCGCGTAGTTATCGGTAAAATTATTAGCCACAATGGTCTTAATTTCGCGACGGTTCAAAATCCAATAACTGCGACCATCGTATTCTTCGAGGTTATTAAACCGGCCAGGGAGTAGGATCATTCTTAAGTCATCCTGTTTAATTTCCCGGCCAAAATTAGCAATAGCCAGCATTTCCTCGACGCTTAAGTTCGTATCGATATATTGTTGTAAAACCTGTACTGCTTTCGGGAGACTGGGGAGAATTGTCGGACTAAAAATCTTTTGTTGGAGTGCTTTTAATAAAATTTGTTGTCTTTGTACGCGACCAATATCGCCGTATTGCGGGTTACGAAAACGGGCAAATTGTTCTGCTTGGTCGCCGTTGAGATTTTGCCAACCCTCTTGTAAATCAATTTCTAATTTTTGGGTGACATCTTTATGATACATTCGTTCGGGTACATAAACCTCTACACCCCCGACTAAATCGACTAATTCCTTAAAGGCATCGGTAGTCACCCGCACATAGCGATCAACGGTGACATCCCCTAAAGTATTACTGACCACTTCTGCTGCTAGAGTCGGTCCGCCGTGAACGTTAGCATCGTTAATTTTGGTGAAACCGTGGCCGGGGATTCTGACGCGGCTATCGCGAGGGATAGACAGCATTCTCACGGTTTTATCGCTAGGATCGAAGCGCACTAGGAGCATGGTATCGCTGCGACCTTTAAATACATCGTCGCCGTTTTTGGCATCTAAAACTCGATCGATGCCCATAACTAAAATATTAACAGGACGAGAAAGCTGCTGATTGATTAAGCTATTCCAAGCTTGAGCCTCAAGGATGTCTGTGTGGGTGGGAAAAGCCGTTTTTTGGAAGATAGCCCCAATTGGTGCGGGTAAGGGACTAATTAAAGCGACGGCAGCCCCAACAGTGGCGGAAACTAGGGCGGTAAAACTGAGGGTTATTCCCCAAAATAAGCCCTTTTGCAGGGGAGATGCTTTTTTTAAACCGGACATGACTGAACTGACCACCGTGACGGTATTTTCTGAGTTTTGGCTGTATTCTTGCTTTTCAAACCGCCCGGAAACATTGGCCATGGACTAACCTCAACATCTGATTAAAAGCTTACTCTAGGAGGTGACTGCTGATTGATAGAATCTATCTCTAGCCCAAAAGTTCCAGATATTGGCCCCCCCTCTCGCCGGCTATTGTAACATATTGTTAAGGAACTGACTATCCTAGACCTGTTGTAAAAATTAAAAATTGTTGTTAGGGTTAGGGGTCAGTAGCCAGTAGTCAGCAGTCAGGAGAGTTAAGATAGAAGATAGATTTTGCCTTCGATCCCCCCTTAATCCCCCCTTGATAAGGGGGGTATCTGACAATTTTTAACACCTACCTACTTAATAGTCAATTAAATGCTCTATTTATCAATTTTATCCCATTTAATCCTTATTTTTGCCGTTTTTGAACCCTGAAAAGTTGATTATGCCAGAGGTTAAATAATTTTTCAGGGATTCGGTTCGGTTATAGATTATCTTTATGGGCAAGAATTAAGAGAGGTGGAAACTTGAAGATAACAGAACTAAGGTTATTCTCCTCGTTTTTATCCCTTTGCTTTTGGCTAGTAATGCAGTTTTTTCTGTCAATAAATTCTGAGCTATTTTTTATGAAAATCATCTCCCTTCCCCCATCATCCACCCAGGAATATCTCTGTCTAAGAGACTTAAATCTCTACAATTCTCCCAGTTGTCAAGAGTTAGCTACCCAAGCACAACAGGGAAGACAATTAAAATTTATTTCCCTAGAAATTACCGAGAAAGGGCTACAAATTCAGCTAAGGGAAGATAATTATTTAGCTTGGTTATCCCTAGAAGATTTAGATGCAATTGCAGCGGCCGCCACAGCTTATGAAAAAATTCCTCTAACTCGTTCGGACATAGAAAAACAGATTCCTGAGATTATCACTTTTACTCAGGAAGCAATGAATCGTACTAATCATTATCTCTGGGGTGGAACCCTTGCACCTAATTACGATTGTTCAGGATTAATCCAGGCTGCTTTTGCCACTTTTGGCATTTGGTTGCCGAGGGATTCCTATCAACAGGAGGCTTTTTGTCAAAAAATAAACCGAGAGGAATTACTCCCGGGAGATTTAATTTTTTTTGGTGATAAAAGAGTTAATCATGTCGCTTTATATTTAGATAATAATCAATATATCCACAGTTCAGGAAAAGAAACAGGTAATAATGGTATCGCTATCAATCTACTCACTGATGATAGGGATAGCGTTAGTCGTCATTATTATCAAAAATTATGGAGTTTCGGTCGAGTTATCCACAATTAATCAGTTATCAGGGAAATGGGGAAATGGGGAAATGGGGAAATTTCAACTAAAACCCTAAAACCCCAACCCCTAACTCCTCACTCTCCCCCATAGATAATCATGTCAGAAAACATCTCCCTAAGCGGTCTATCAATTCGTCGTCACATAGGAGTATTGATGTTAACTATAGCAGTTATCATCATCGGTCTTTTTTTTCTAAATCGTTTACAAGTAGATTTGCTTCCTTCTATCACTTATCCTCGCATTAGTTTAAGGATGAATGTACCCGGAGTTTCCCCGGAAGTTATTCTCGAAGAAGTAACTAAACCCCTAGAAGAAGGAATGAGTGCCACCGAGGGAGTAGTGCAAGTTTATTCAGAAACTCGCGAGGGAAGGATGCGAGTAGATTTATTTTTTCAACCGGGGGGAGATTTAAATGTCGCTTTAAATGAAGCTACCGAAAGTTTTAATCGTGTCCGACAAAATTTACCCGATATTATTGAGGAACCGCGCTTAAATAAATTTGAACCCTCTCGTTTACCCGTCTATGAATTCGCTCTCGTTTCTGATAGCCTACCCCTAAAAGATTTAAGATTATTTGCCGATGAAGAATTAGGGAGAGAATTAGGATTTGTGGAAGGAGTGGCAGTGGTAGATGTGATTGGGGGAGTTAGAGAAGAAATTCAAGTTAATATTGACCTGCAGCGATTACAATCTTTAGGAGTGGGATTAAATCAGGTTTTAGACACCCTAAAAAGACGCAATCAGGACATCTCTGGGGGCCGACTAGAGGGAGAAACCGGGGAACCTTTAACCCGCGCGGTGGGGAAATTTAAAAACGTAGCGGATATCCAAGATTTAGCACTGACCGATAGTAATAATCCCGAAGAAAAAATCTATCTGCGGGATGTGGCCAGAGTTATCGATGGGACAGAAGAACAAAGAATTTTTGTCACCCTAAATGGAAAAAATGCCGTGAGGGTTAGCGTCCAAAAACAACCGAATGCGAACACGATTGCTGTGGTAGAAGGGGTCAAAAAACGCATTGCCGAATTAAAAAAATCCGGGTTAATTCCAGAGGGAATGCAAGTAGTCACCACTACCGATGAGTCTGTATTTATCCAAAACGCGGTTAATAACGTGGTTTCTTCGGGACTAGCGGGGACAATTTTAGCAGGATTGACTGTATTCGTCTTTCTCGGTTCCCTGCGACAGACTTTTATCATTATCCTAGCGATTCCTCTTTCTACCCTCGTCGCAATCATCTGTATGAAGTTATTTGGGTTATCGATAAATGTGTTTAGTTTGGGAGGATTGGCCCTAGGGGTGGGTATCGTGGTGGATAATTCCATTGTCATGCTGGAAAATATTGCCCTCAAAGTTAATCAAAACCAAAATAAGCGAGATTTTTTAGAAATTGCCCGGAATAGCAGCCAAGAGGTAGAATCCGCTTTAGTGGCCTCCACTGCGACTAATCTCGTCTCTATCCTGCCATTTTTACTACTGGGTGGTTTTATCTCCCTGCTGTTTAACGAGATTATCCTCACTATCAGTTTTGCTGTGGCTGCTTCTCTGCTGTGTGCGTTAACCGTTGTTCCCATGTTAGCCAGTCGTTTGTTAAATATGGAGGTTTCCAGTGGTATTCAGCGATTTTGGCTCTTAAAAGTCTTTAGTCAACGTCTAGAAGGTTTAACTATTCTCTACGGTCGTTTTTTAGCTAAAATCATCCGCTACAGAATACCTGTTATCCTGCTGGCCTTTTTAATTTTAGGGGGAAGTAGTTTTTATCTCTGGCAATATATCCCCCAGGAAGTCTTTAGTCGTATTCAAACCGGACAGGTGAACCTTTTTGCTCAATTTCCCCCGGGTACCAATTTAAATACTAACCGTCAGGTGATGGGGGAAGTAGAAAAGATTTTATTATCACAACCAGAGACTAAGTACGTTTTTACTACCAGTGGCGGTTCTCTTTTTGGCACAACTACCAATGAAAATATTTTGCGTGCTTCTAGTACGATTAATCTCAAACAAGGCACTAATACAGAAGCATATATCGAACGCATGAGCAAAGCACTAGAGCAATTAAACCTCGTTAACGTGCGTTTGCGTCTCACTCCCGGTCAAGTGCGCGGTATTATTCTTAATAACTCTCCCTCCGTTGGTGCTGACGTGGATGTGATGTTACAGGGACGCGATGGGAACACTTTAGAGCAAGCTGGTGAAGAAATCCTCAGTATTCTCGATGAAAAAGTCCCTAGTGCGCGTTTTCGTCCCGATGCTGACCCCAGACAACCAGAAATCCAGATTAAACCCGATTGGACCCGCTTAAATAGTTTGGGATTGAGTACCCTGGAAGTGGGACAAACGGTAAGGACCGCTATTCAAGGATCAATCCCCACCCAACTGCAACGGGGAGATAGATTAATCGATATCCGGGTGCAATTGGACCCCAACTCGCGGCAAAAAATTAGTGACATTTCACAAATACCTATTTTTGTCAATAGGCAAGAAGACTTAAAATTAGCAGATATTGCCCGGATTGAAGCGGGAAAAACCCCCGGGGTCATCCAGAGAATTAATCAGCGTCAAGTTTTTATTATTATCGGCAGTTTAGTCGAAGGAGCGAAATTAAGTGACGCACTCGCAGGGGTAAAATCGGTTTTAAATTCCACTCCCTTACCCGATGGTATCAGCATTTTACCCAGTGCTGCTGCCATGTCTAATCAAGAAATTCAGGGTTCCTTGGGTTTATTAGCGGGTTTATCGGTATTTTTAGTCTTTGTGGTCATGGCCGTGCAGTATAACTCGCTCATAGACCCTTTGGTGATTATGTTAACCGTTCCTTTAGCCCTAGCGGGGGGAATTTTTGGACTATATTTGACCAAAACCCCGATTAATGCCATTGTCATCGTCGGGGTGGTTTTATTGGTGGGGATTGTGGTTAATAACGGGATTATTATGGTGGAATTAGCCAATCAATTGCGGCAAGAATTCGGTTTTACTCGACTACAAGCCATTTTAAAGGCTGCTCCCCAACGTTTACGACCAATTTTAATGACTACCGTGACCACGGTTTTAGGTTTATTTCCCCTCGCTTTAGGATTGGGAGAGGGGGGAGAATTCCTGCAACCTTTAGGAATTGTCGTTTTTTCGGGTTTGTCTTTAGCAACGCTGTTAACTCTGTTTATTATTCCCTGTTTTTACGTTTTATTCTCCAGAAAGTAATCCCCCTGCACAGTGGGGTGTGGGGTGTAGGGTGTGGGGTGTGGGGTGTGGGGT